>FLNU01000564.1_pt1 | contig 24180 bp, 20 predicted proteins | sample 1140361 | NCBI WGS metagenome assembly FLNU01 (sample SAMEA3878206, study PRJEB12797) | bioreactor metagenome | biome: Moose rumen | place: Sweden | collected 2011-10 | reverse complement strand
ATCCACCGTTGACCTGACGCTCTTCGATATGGCGACGGAGAAGGAACTCGATATGGGCGGCACCTTCGACTGGTTCGGCCCGGAGAGCCATCCCGACTTCTGTGGCAATCCCGAGACGGGAGAATACACAGGCGATAATTCGAAATCACCTTCCGAGCCGAAGCGCAGCATCACCGCCGAGCAGTTCGAGCATCGCATGATTCTGCGCCGCGCCATGCTCGCCCACGGCTTCAAGCCCTTAGACACCGAGTGGTGGCACTTCACGCTACGCGACGAACCCTTCCCCGACACTTACTTCACTTTCCCTGTTAAACAAATCAAATGAAACAGATAAGACTTTGGATGCTGACCGCTATCCTCGTAATTATCTGCGGCGCATGCGTCATTACCTGTTGCAATATCAGCGAGGACAATCCTGCGTTCGTGGCAGAACAGGCATTCGTGCCGAAGGCACCAGACTACAGTGACCCGACGATGTGGGTGACGGAGGATGATGATGCTGAGGGGACGGGTGCTGACGTGTTCTACGTCGTTTCGACCTGGGAGGAGGACTGGACGACAGCGGATGGCACGGTGAGTCACTACGCCGACGTCTGGAATCCGACCCACCGCGAACACATGGCCACAGAGATTTGTGGTGTGGCAGCGTATATGTCGCCCGGCAACCGCTTCTTCGCCCCTTACTATCGCCACACGACAATTGATGCCTGGCTGACACAGAACGAGGACACTATCCAGCGTCGCACCCGTCTGGCTATGGCTGACGTCTGTGCCGCGTTCGACCACTTCCAGCAACAGCGCGACCCGTCGCGCCCGCTGATTATAGCAGGCTTCAGTCAGGGCGGCATGGCGGTGGTGGAACTGCTGAAGCATATCAGCGACGAGACATACAGTCAGTTGGCTGCGGCATACGTCCTGGGCTATAAGGTCACCGAGACCGATATGGCCGAGTGCAGCCACATCCGCCCGGCCCAGGGCGAGACGGATACGGGCGTTACCGTCTGCTACAACACGGTGAAGGACGTGAAGTACATCAAGCCCATTATCACCGCATCCGCCATCTGCATCAATCCCGTGAACTGGTGCACCGACGCCACCCCCGCCACCCTGCACGACACCATCATAATCACCGTTGCGCCAGAATACCATGTCCTCGTGGCCACCGGCTACAGCGCCTCTGAATATCCGCCATACAAAGACCTTATCAACGTTGGAGACATCCATAGTTGTGAGCCGTGGCTCTACAGCGAGTGCCTGGCCAAGAACATCGCCGTCAGGGATGAAGAATGGAGAAAAAAGCAATAAGGAATGAAACATTAACCCTTAACGCGTTCTTTGGGCTTCGCCCGAAAATAGACGATGCCTCACAAATCCTAAAAGCGAATTATTGCTTTACTCAACTTTCGCTTTTGCTCAGGGCTTGTTTGGAGTCAAGGGTCAAGGATTCCTGGGAACGCGGACGTCCCCGTCCGCACAAACTTTTCTTCTCGTGTTCTTTCCGGTATGTCTTGAAGTTACTGCGGACGGGGACGTCCGCGCTCCCAGGTTGTGTCAAGGGTCCGCATGGACTAATGTCTTAACTCCTTAACTCCAAACAATTTGGGTAAAAGCGAAACTTGAATTGCTTTACATTCGGCTTGCACAATCTTTGACATACAGAGACAAACGGATAACTATAAGAAGTCGCGTATAATCGCACGATTATTAGGTAATAAGTCTTATCTTTACATCCAAGAAACAATAAAAGAAAGTCTGCACCCAACAATTATCCTCCGCCGAGACTCCCGAGTGTAGTTTGGTCTTTGTTCGTTGTTCGCACGACAAGAGCAAAATCAAACGGGTGCAAGTCCTAATCACGTCCTAAAAGCGGCAAGTGCGCACAGCCAAAGACAAAGAGCCATAGTCCTCAATAGAAATCATACATAACGCTCCACGCTAAACGCTTCACATTAACCGTCGTTGTCTTACCGCCTCGAAAAGCAGGATGGCAGCCGACACCGATACGTTGAGCGAGTCAATACGTCCCGCCATGGGAATGCGAATGTGTTCCGTTGCCGCCTCGCGCCACTCCTTTGAGAGTCCGGTCGACTCGTTGCCCATGACGATGGCCGTCGGTTGGTACATGTCCGAGTCGTAGTAGGGTCTCGAGTCCTGCAGTTGTGCGGTGAGAATGTTTATATGACGCTCTTTCAGGAACCTTATGCATTCGTCAGACGTACAAGTCACACAAGGCACCGTGAAGACAGCACCAATAGAGGCACGAATGAGATTGGGATTGTATAGGTCGGTCAGCGTGTCGCATACAATGACCGCGTCTGCACCTGCGGCTTCGGCACTTCTAATCACCGCTCCCATGTTACCAGGCTTCTCTACGCGTTCGAGCACGATGAGAAGCGGCCGTTCAGTCAAGTCGATTTCGCAGAGTTTCAACTGTTTAGAGCAGACGGTGGCTATGAGCCCCTCCGTCGATTCTCTGTAAGCCATTTTAGCATATACCTGTGGCAATACCTCGTAGCAGTCTACCACCTTCGTCAATCCAGACGGAAGCGAAGGACACAACTGCGGACAGACAAACAACGTTTCAATCGTGAACCCCGCATGAAGGCAGTTTACGATTTCGCGCTTCCCCTCGACTACGAAACGTCCCTCCTTACTCCGCTCCGACGATTTCTGCTGCAACGACAAGAGACGTTTCACTTTTTGATTATGAGTGCTGTTGATGGAAATCATATTCATACAGTTGCAAAGTTACGAGAATTAAAAAGAAAAGAGAAAACTGACAACTGGAAAAAGAGGGCTTGAAGACGAAAAAACGGCAGTAATTCAACAAAAACACCCCTAAAATCGCACAAAAATTAAAGATTTGTGCAAAAAATGTGCAATTTGTAGAGAAAACTTTGCAAAGATTACGATAATTTTACTACCTTTGTAGCCGGTTGGATTCCGAACACAGCCAAAAGTGTGTCTTAGAGAAAGATAGAAGCCTTTTGGCAGGAGGAACCCCACACAGAATGATTGAGACAGAAAAATACATTCATTAACTAACTAAAACCAATTAGATTATGTCTGAAATTGAATCTAAAGTAAAGTCCATCATCGTTGACAAATTGGGTGTTGACGAGACAGAAGTAAAGCCAGAAGCAAGTTTTACCAACGACCTCGGCGCAGACTCTCTTGACACAGTAGAACTCATCATGGAGTTTGAGAAGTCTTTCGGTATCAGCATCCCAGACGATGAGGCTGAAAAGATTTCCACAGTAGGCGACGCCATCTCTTACATCGAGGAGCACGCTAAATAAATTAACCATTAGATTGAAAATTGGAAATTGAAAATTGAAAATTTGCCAAACCCCTGTTTTGGCGGTGAAGGCAAGTTTCACAAAGGATTTTCAGTTTTCAATTTTCAATTTTCAATTTTTGTATAGTATGGAATTAAAGAGAGTTGTCGTAACGGGAATCGGTGGACTCACACCCCTGGGTAACACCATTGAGGAATCGTGGGAAAAACTGAAGAAAGGTGTGAGCGGCGCTGCCCCCATTACGCATTTTGATGCTTCGCAGTTCAAGACACAGTTTGCCTGTGAGGTGAAGGGATTCGACCCGACAGAATATGTTGACCGTAAGGAAGCCCGTAAAATGGACCTTTACACACAATATGCTCTGGCTGCCACGAAAATGGCATTGGCCGACTCCGGAATCGACCTCGAGAATGAGGATAAGAACGAAATCGGCGTCGTGCTGGGAGTAGGTATCGGTGGCATCCGTACGTTTGAGGAAGAAGTGAGCAGTTATGCACTCAACGTGGAGACACTGGGACCGAAATTTAGCCCTTTCTTCATCCCAAAGATGATTGCCGACATCGCTGCGGGACACATCTCCATTGAATACGGATTCCACGGACCGAACTACACAACCACGTCTGCCTGTGCATCGTCAACCAACGCCCTGGCCGACGCCTTCAACCTCATCCGCCTGGGCAAGGCCAACGCCATTGTGACCGGTGGAGCCGAGGCCGCCATATGGCCAGTAGGAGTGGGTGGATTCAACGCCATGAAAGCCCTGTCGACCCGTAACGACGATCCCGAGCACGCCAGTCGCCCCATGAGTGCCAGCCGCGATGGATTCGTAATGGGTGAGGGAGCAGGCATCCTCATTCTAGAGGAACTTGAACATGCAAAAGCCCGTGGAGCCAAGATTTATGCAGAAGTGGCAGGTTGCGGTATGTCAGCCGACGCCTATCACATTACTGCCACACACCCAGAAGGTCTGGGCGCAAGACTCGTCATGGAGCGTGCCCTGGCCGACGCCGGACTGAAGCCAGCCGATATCGACTACATCAACATGCATGGCACGTCGACCCATGTGGGCGACATTTCCGAGGTGAAAGCCATTAAGGAAGTCTTCGGTGAAGAAGTCTTCAGACTGAACATCAGTTCGACAAAATCTATGACAGGCCACCTGCTGGGTGCAGCCGGAGCCGTCGAGGCTATCATCAGTGTGCTTGCGGTCAAGAATGACATCGTTCCACCAACCATCAACCATGATCCCGAAGATAAGGATGAAGAAATTGACTACAACCTGAACTTCACCTTCAACAAGGCTCAGGAGCGCACCGTGCGTGCAGCCCTTAGCAACACCTTTGGATTTGGTGGACACAATGCCTGCGCAATCTTTAAGAAATACCAATAAGAAGGAATGAACGGAAATTGAAATTGTTCGAGGAACCATTTTTCAATTTGTAATTCTGTAAAACACGTGTTTCAAAGGACAATAGACTCGATAAGGCTCCTCTTCCATAAGGAAAAGGAGCCTTATTTACGACTGAAAACCATCTTGGGCTTCATGCCCCGCAACCTGCAAATCTACCGTGTGGCACTGATGCACCGCTCGTTCAGCGGAACCGACACCGACGAGAAAGACAAACACAACTCATCACGTCGTGTCAACAATGAACGATTGGAATATCTGGGCGACGCCGTACTGAGCAGCGTGGTGGCCGACATCCTCTACCGGAAATACCCCAACAAGCAAGAAGGATTCCTTACAACCCTGCGAAGCAAACTTGTCCGGCGAGACACCCTGAATAAACTTGCTGCACAGATAGGACTTGACCAGTTGGTGCTCTATTCCGGGCGAGTTTCATCGGCCCACAACAGTTACATGAACGGCAACGCCTTCGAAGCCTTCTTCGGAGCCATCTACCTGGACTGCGGATACGATTACTGTGTACAGTTCATGAAAGACGTGGTATTCAAGAAGTATATAGAAATAGAAAAAGTCGCCAAGACGGAGGAAAACTATAAGAGTAAACTGATAGAATGGTGCCAGAAATTCCAGATGGACATACGGTTTGACATCATTTCGCAGAAGATTCTCACCGACCGGACCACACCCAAGTTCGTTTCGCGCGTGACAATAGAAGGAGTCTATTGCGGCACAGGAGAAGGCTACTCCAAGAAAGAGAGCCACCAGGTGGCCGCTCGACAGGCTTACAAACACATCCTTCGCGACTCATCGTTTGTCAACCATCTGATAGAGATGCGTTCACAACGGCAAGCAATTCAAAGTTCTAAATGAAAGCGATTACCAAAATACTCAATAAAGTTTATTTTGCCCGTCGACAGGCAGATTTGGCACGGTATGCAACTCAGGTGGAAGAGATACAGTGCTCCGTGTTGCGCTATCTTGTCGACCGAGCCAGCCAGACTGAGTGGGGAAGAGAACATGGCTATGCCGACATTCACTTTTATGAAGACTTTGTCCGCCAAGTGCCCGTCAACAGTTATGAAGAACTGAAAGGCTTTATTCAGCGTATGCGTGAGGGCGAAAGCAACGTACTTTGGCGTGGAAACGTTCGATGGTTTGCCAAATCGTCGGGAACGACCAACGACAAGAGCAAGTTTATTCCCGTGAGCCATGAAGGACTGAAGAATATTCACTACATGGGTGCCACAGATTGTGTGTCGTGCTATCTGGCCCAGAATCCGGACAGTCAGTTGTTCTCTGGAAAGAGCCTTATACTTGGCGGCAGTCATGCTCCAAACTTGAACACACCTGGCAGCCTGGTGGGAGACCTGAGTGCCATCCTCATTGAGAATGTTCCCAAGGCCGTCAACCTGATACGTATACCAAACAAGAAAATTGCCCTGCTGGAGGATTTTGAGAAGAAGCGCGACTTGATTGCACGTGTAGCCATGCAGCAGAACGTCACAAATCTGAGTGGCGTTCCTTCTTGGATGCTTTCAGTCCTCGACCGAATCCTGGAACTTTCAGGTAAAGAAACGCTGGAGCAGGTGTGGCCCAACCTGGAGATTTTCTTCCATGGCGGTGTGGCTTTCACGCCCTATCGTCAGCAGTACCAGAACATTATCGGTCTTTCTGGAATGCACTATATGGAGACTTACAATGCTTCTGAAGGTTTCTTCGGTATGCAGAACGATTTGTCCGACCCGTCATTGCTGCTCATGATAGACTACGGTGTGTTCTACGAGTTTGTACCGATGGAACATATCGGTAAGCCTGAACCGAAGGCTGTACCTTTGTGGGATGTGGAACTGGGTATTAACTACGCCATTGTCATCAGTACCTCCTGTGGTTTGTGGCGCTACATGATTGGCGACACCGTGAAGTTCACGCAGAAAAACCCCTATAAATTCATCATCACAGGCCGCACCAAGCATTACATCAATGCTTTTGGTGAGGAACTAATCATCGATAATGCAGAGAAAGGTCTGGAGCAGGCTTGCATTGCCACGGGTGCTCAGGTGAAGGAGTACACGGCTGCGCCCATTTTCATGGACCAGAACGCAAAGTGCCGCCATCAGTGGGTCATCGAGTTTGCGAAGCGTCCTGACTCCATCGACGAGTTTGCTTCCATTCTCGACCGTTCGTTGCAGTCCATCAATTCCGACTATGAAGCCAAGCGACGCAAGGACATCACACTTCAGACGCTGGAAATCATTGAGGCAAAACCAGGTCTGTTTGAAACTTGGTTGAAGAGTAAGGGAAAGTTGGGCGGACAGCATAAAATTCCTCGATTGTGCAACAGTCGTGAATATATTGATGAATTGTTGAAGATGAACTGATAGTTACAGGAATACATTCACTTACAGTTTTGTCAAAATACACTTTGGTAGAAATGCGTAGGCGGTCGTACATTGTATATGCTTTTCTGGCGTTTTTGTTGCTCATGGCATGTGCCAATCTGGGTTCGCCCGACGGTGGTGCTTACGACGAGACTCCACCGAAAATCGTGCATACATCGCCTAAGTTCGGTGCCTCCAACGTGAAGGCGACAAAGATTGTGTTGGAATTTGACGAGAACATCAAACTGGACAATCCCAACGAGAAGGTGGTGATTTCTCCTCCGCAAATCAATCAACCTGAGATTGAGGGCCAGGGCAAGCGCATCACCGTGACTCTGATGGACTCCCTCATCATGGGAGCAACCTACACCATTGATTTTGCTGATGCCATCGAAGATAACAACGAGGGCAATCCAATGGGTGACTATGCCTTTACATTTTCCACAGGCGAGCGATTGGATACGTTTCAGGTATCCGGCCATGTGCTGGATGCAGAAAACCTGGAGCCCATCAAAGGCATTTTGGTCGGACTCTATGCTGTGGGTGATAGTCTTTATTCCGACAGTCTGGAGTCGGTGGAAGTGACATCTACCGACGTGTTGCCTGACAGCGTGTTCCGAACCCGGCCCTTCGAGCGCGTGTCTCGAACCGATAGCCGTGGGCACTTCATCATCAAGGGATTGGCCAAGCGGAAATACCGCGTGTTTGCCTTGAAAGACCAGGACCAGAACTATCTTTTCAGTCAGAAGTCGGAGCAGTTGGCTTTCAGCCCGCGCGTAGTCTTTCCCTATTCCCGTCCCGACATTCGTCCCGACACGGTCTGGCACGACTCCATCTTCTACGATTCCATCGTCTATACCCCCTTCACTCATTTTTATCCTGAAGACATTGTGCTGCTGGCCTTTAAGGAGGCTGGTCAGAATCGTTCTTTCATCAAGGTCGAGCGCCCTCAACTGGAGAAATTCAGCCTGTTCTTTACGGCAGGCGACGATACCGTCCCGCACATCGAAGGCGTGAATTTCCGTCCCGACAGTGCGTTTGTGCTGGATAAGAGTCAGAACAATGATACCATTCACTATTGGATTCGTGACTCACTCATCTACAATCTTGACACTTTGAAGATGGTCGTTACCTACAACGTCCATGACTCGTTGGGTGTGCTCGTACCTTTTTCCGATTCCTTAGAGGTGGTGTCGAAGTTGAGTTATGAGAAAGTGCAGAAACGTAAGAAGGATGAATGGGAAGAATATGCAAAGCAGTACCGTAAGGAGTACAAGCGAGGGCTGAAGGAGAAGAAGATGGACGATGAGCCGCTTGAACTGGAGTTGGGAGATGACTTGACGGAGGATGAGCCGGTGGCTGACGACGAAGTGGTGGATGACGAAGGACTGAGCGATACCCTGTCCTTGGCTGACAGTTTGTTGGCAGACACGTTGCAACTCGATTCCTTGCCGAGGGTGGAGGAGGTGTCCGACACGTTGCTCAACGACGCGGACTTGGAAGAAGAGCCCGAACCACAGGAGGCGGTGCAGGAGGGAACCAAGTCGAAAAAGTCGTTGAAGACGGCCAACACGATTGAGAAAAACAAGTCGAAAAAGAAAAAATCGAAATCGTCCGGCATCAAGGATGAAGACATCCCGGTGCCGCCCATGCCTGAGAAATTCCTTGACATGAAGACAGGGAAGTCCACGATGAATCCCGACGATAATTTCGAAATGACTTTCACCACACCCATAGACACGGCCTATGCCGAAATGTTCCATTTCAGAGAGCATGTCGACACTGTCATGCAGGAACGACCGTTCATCCTGCGACGTATTCCAGGCAAGGTCAATGCCTACCGCTTCTATGCTGAGTGGCATCCCGATAGCAAGTATGAACTGGCCGTCGACACGGGTGCCATTGTCGACATCTACGGCAAACGTGTGGCCGGGTCGAAGAAATCCATCAACATCAAGCCGCTCAAGGATTACTGCACCTTGTTTGTCCGCTTGCAGAATTCCCATCCTTCTGCCGTCGTCCAGTTGATGAACAGCAGCGACAAGCCTGTCAAGACCATCAAGGCCAAGGACGGAAAGGCCGACTTTTATTTCATCGATGCCGGCACCTATTACCTTCGCGTTTTCTATGACCACAATGGCGACGGTGTATGGACCACGGGCGACTACGACGCGCAGCAACAGCCCGAGGAGACCTATTACTATCCGGGTGGACTCGAACTGAAGGCCGGATGGGACATCAAACAAGACTGGGATCCGTCTGCCCGGCCTGTGGCTGGGCAGAAGCCTGAGAAGATTACGAAGCAGAAGCCAGACAAGGAGAAGGCGGTCAAGAGCCGGAATGCTGAACGGGAGAGAAACAAGAAGAACGGAACTGCCAACAGCAACAACAACCAGCGCTATGACACGAGTCTTTAACACATCCCTTGCTTGTTTCCTTTTTCTCTTTTCCTTTTTTGCGTGCTCCTTGTCTCGTGCCCAGTGCGAGCGTGACAACACGGCTTTTGCCGCAGGTGAGGAACTCAACTACGACCTTTACGCCTGTTGGAAGTTTGTTTGGATCAAGGGCGGGACGGCTCGCTACAAAGTCCGGTCGGCCAACTACGCAGGTCAGGATGCCCTCCGTACCGACCTGCTGTTTCGGGGGAACAAGCGTGCCGATGCAGTCTTTGTCATGAAGGACACACTCATCAGTTACATGACCCCACGTCTCGTGCCGCTCTACTACCGCAAGGGGGCCGTCGAAGGAAAACACTACACTGTCGACGAGGTTTGGTACACCTATCCGTCGGGACGCAGTCACGTTGAGCAGAAATTCCTCGACCGTCATGGCCAGTGGAGCAAGAACCACCACGAGACCACCCAGTGTAACTACGACATGCTGAGCATGCTCAACCTGGCGCGTTCGTTCGATGCCACGGCCTACAAGGTTGGCCGGCGCATCCATTTCCCCATGGCTACCGGCAAGAAAGTAGAGCAGCAGACCCTCATCTATAAGGGCAAGAAGAATTTCAAGGCAAACGACGATGTCACTTACCGTTGTCTGGTTTTCTCCCTTCTCGACTACGACGTGAAGGACAAGGAAAAGGAGATGCTGCGCTTCTATGTCACCGACGATGCCAACCATGTGCCCGTGCGCATCGACTTCTATCTGCGCTATGGTGTGGCCCGTGCCTACTACGTTGGCGGAAAGGGCCTGCGAAATCCTCAGACCAGCATCATCAAAAAATGAGTCCACTCCTACCTTTTTTCCGTGCCGGACAAGTCGAGGCTGGATGCGACGAAGCCGGGCGTGGTTGTCTGGCAGGCAGTGTCTATGCTGCTGCTGTCATCCTGCCTACCGACTACAGCCATCCCTTGCTCAATGACTCCAAGCAGTTGACGGCCCGTCAACGCTACCTGCTTCGCGACGAGATTCAGCGCGAAGCCATCAGTTGGGCCGTCGGCATCGTCACGCCCGAGGAGATTGACCGCATGAACATCCTGCGTGCCAGCATTACGGCCATGCACCGTGCCATCGACCAACTTGCGGTGCGGCCCGACTCTCTCATCATCGACGGCAACCGCTTCCTGCCCTATCACGACATTCCTCACACCACCATCGTCAAGGGAGACGGCAAGTACCTCTCCATTGCTGCGGCCAGCATTCTGGCCAAGACCTATCGCGACGACTACATGTGTCGCCTGCACGAGGAGTTTCCCCAATACGGTTGGGCTCGCAATGCCGGCTATCCGACGCGCCAACACCGCGATGCCATCCGGCGGTATGGCACTACGCCCTACCACCGCATGACTTTCAATCTGTTGGGAGACAGCCAACTCAGTCTGCCTTTTGCCGACTAAGCCGTGGTTTTCTTTAGTTTAGTTTAAGGGTTAGAGGTTAAAGGTTAGAGAACGAATTCCTATTGCCCTGGGAGCGCGGACGGTCTTCATTTCCGGGTCTAAAGAAACAACCGGCTCAAGTCTTTCGGGATTTGAGCCGGTTGTTTCTTTGGGTTTCGTCGGAGTTTACTTTCCTTCGATGATGACGCAGCGGTTCTTGTCGTTCTCGGCGAAGGGCTGTACGGTGTCGCCATAACTGCTGACGGCGAGGTTGTCGGCAGCGACGCCTTTGGCTTTCAGGGCTGCGGCCACTTTCTCGGCACGTTTCTGGGCATAGCCCACGTTGAGTTGGGGAGTGCCTGTTCCCTTGTCGGCATAGCCCTGTACGGTGATGGTCTTGGCGGGATATTCCTTATGCCATGCCACGACTTTGTTGAGGATGGCTTCCTGGTCGGGGTCGCTCTCGCGGATGGCGTAGAAGATGGTTTCCTTGAGTGGTTTTTCCTCGACTACGACGATGGGTTCGGGCTCGACGACTGGTTCGGGCTCGACGATGGGCTCGGGTTCTGGCTCGACGATGGGCTCGGGTTCTGGCTCGACGATGGGTTCGGGTTCGGGCTCGGGCACGATGACGGGCTCTTCACGCTTCTGGCAGGGCTTCTTGTGGCCGAACTTGTAGGTGAGGGAGAGTTGTGCGGTCACCATCCAGTCGTCCGAGTTGTTGTACTTGGAGTTGAAGCGGTCGTCGAGCGAGTTGGCGTCGATTTCGACTCCTACGTTCCAGTGCTTGGCCAGGTTGAAGTCGAAGAGCAGTCCAGCGCGCAGGTTGTGGCTGAGCAGGCTTTCGCGGGTCTTGCCTTCTCCCCATGCGTTGGTGGTGTTCTCGGTGGGCAGGAGTGTGACGGGTCGGGCGAGGATGGCGTCCAGGTCGTCGTTGCCCCATGCGTAGTTCAGTCCCACGCCGCCGACGAGGATGACGTTGAACAGGTGGTTGTCACGCTTTGAGAACAGGTTGGTCAGGTTGAGCAGCAGGTCGGCGTTGGTGTTGACATACTTGAACTTGTAGGTGTCTTCGATGGAGTTGAATCCTCCTTTCGATTCCCATGCGTTGACGTGCAGGCGTGCACCCACGGCTGAGCCGAAGAATCGTCCGAAACCGACGCTGGCCGTCGGCGAGAGCAGGTCGGTGAAGGCCTTGTTGGTGAAGGTCGTTCCGAGGCCGCCTTGCAGTTGGACGAAGGTGTAGGGATAGGGCCTGTAGCCCAGTTGCTGTGCTTCCTGGCAGCAGGCATGTTGTGCCTGGGCCGATGCGCCGAGACTGCACAAGGCAGTGGTCAGCACGAGCAGTGTCTTTTTGAAGATTTGCATAGTCTGATTTTGTTTATGGTTTGATATGGATTGTCTGCTGTTCAAGTCTCTTTCTGCAAAAATAAGTAAATTCCGCGGATGAAGCAAAAAAATAGTTGAAAAATAAAACGTCTGCACAGGAAAGTTCCTGCCTCTGCACAGGAAAGTCCACTCTTCTTAACAGCAAAGTATAAATCAAATATATGATTTATATAAATCTAACGTATGATTTATACAAATCAAAGCCATGATTTATATAAATCATATATTTGATTTATACTTTGCTCTGCAGAGGCGTTGACTTTCCGGTGTGGAGGAATGGAGTTTGACGTGCAGGCGTGCCGACTTTCGCCGGTGTACGCATGTCGGGCAGCCGGTGGCGCGGGCGTCCCGCCTGCGGAGAGCCGTCTGCCTTTGTGTGTGTCCGCATGGATGCCGCCGTCCGTATTTCTTTGTTGCAGAATTGAGGATTTTGATTTTATTTCTTATCTTTGCAGTTAGAATCAATCGGAATCAGACTATGTCAGAAGTTGTCATCCGCAGGGCGGATTCGAAGCGCGACCTTGACCGCTTCATCAAATTCAGTTACCGTTTGTATAAGGGGCATCCGTACTATGTGCCCGATTTGTATATCGACCTGCGCAACACGCTCAGCGACCGCAATGCCGCACTCGAGTTCTGCGAGCGCCAACTGTTCCTGGCCGAGCGCGATGGCGAGGTGGTGGGCCGCGTGGTGGGCATCATCAACCGCAAGGCCAACGAGTACTGGAAGGTGGCGGCAGTGCGTTTCGGCTGGATAGACTTCGTCGACGACCGCGAGGTGAGCCGCCGGCTCATCGAGGCTGTCGAGCAGTGGGGCCGCGAGCGTGGCATGACGGAAATCCAGGGGCCGCTGGGCTTCACCGACATGGACCCCGAGGGCATGTTGTACGAGGGTTTCGATGAACTGGGCACGATGTCCACGTCCTACAACTATCCCTACTACATTGACCACATGGCTGCGCTGGGTTTCGAGAAGGACAACGACTGGATAGAGTACCGTATAGAGATACCGCGTGCGACGGGCGTGCCCGAGCGCCTGGCGCGTGTGGCCGACCTGGTGCAGGCGAAGTACGGCCTGCAAATCAAGAAGTTCAAACGGGCCAAGGACATTGCCAAAGCCTACGGACACGAGATTTTCGACGTGCTGAACGCCGGCATGCAGGTGCTCTACGGCTACAGCCAACTGTCGGAGCGCCAGATTGACCAATACGTGAAGATGTACCTGGGCGTGGTCGACCCCAAACTCGTCAGTTGCATTGCCGACAAGGACGGCCACCTCATCGGGACAGGCATCTGCATGCCCTCCCTCTCACGCGCCCTGCAGAAGTCGGGCGGCCGCCTCCTGCCCCTCGGCTGGTGGCACCTGCTGAAAGCCCTGAAGTGGAAGCACGACAACCACATCGACATGCTGCTCATCGCCGTGCGACCCGAGTGGCAGTCGCGAGGCGTCAACGCACTCTTCTTCAAAGACCTCCTGCCTTACTTCATCAGCGAAGGCTACGACTGGTGCGAGACAAGCGTGGAGATGGAAGACAACATGAAGGTGCAGCAGCAGTGGATATACTTCGACCGCCGCATACACAAGCGCCGCCGCTGCTGGAAGAAAACGATAGGAAAGCAAGAGAAACCATGAAAGAAGAACTGGAAAAGAACGACGTGCAGGCCGAACCTGTAAAATACACCGACGACAACATACGCCACCTCTCCGACATGGACCACGTGCGCACCCGACCAGGCATGTACATCGGGCGGCTGGGCGACGGAAGCCATGCCGAGGACGGCATCTACGTCCTGCTCAAGGAAATCGTGGACAACTCCATCGACGAATTCAAGATGAATGCCGGACGACGCATAGAGGTCGACATCATGGACGACCTGCGCGTGCGCGTGCGCGACTACGGACGCGGCATCCCGCAAGGCAAGATGATAGAAGCCGTCTCCATGCTCAACACAGGCGGAAAGTACGACTCCAAGGCCTTCAAGAAGAGCGTGGGACTGAACGGCGTGGGCACCAAAGCCGTCAACGCACTGTCGAGCCGCTTCGAGGTGAGCAGTTACCGCGAAGGAAAAGTGCGCACAGCCTGCTTCGAGCGAGGCGTGCTGAAAAGCGACGTGACACGCGACCTCACACCCGACGAGGGCGACACCAGCGGCACCGACATCTACTTCGAACCCGACGACACCCTGTTCCTGGGCTACCGCTTCCAACCCGAGTTCGTCGAGACCATGCTCCGGAACTACACCTACCTCAACACCGGACTGGAAATCTACTACAACGGGCGACGCATCCTCTCGCGCAACGGACTCAAGGACCTGCTCACCGACACGATGGACACACAGGCCCTCTATCCCATCATCCACCTGCGCGGCGAAGACATAGAAATCGCCTTCACCCACACCAACCAACAGTACGGAGAAGAATACCACTCCTTCGTCAACGGACAACATACCATCCAAGGCGGAACCCACCAAAGCGCCTTCAAGGAACACATCGCACGAACCATCAAGGAATTCTACGGCAAGAACTACGAATACACCGACATACGCAGCGGCATCGTAGCCGCCATCGCCATCAACGTCGAGGAACCACAGTTTGAAAGCCAGACAAAAATCAAACTCGGCTCACTCACCATGCAGCCCAATGGCGGCATCAGCGTCAACAAGTTCGTGGGCGACTTCATCAAGAACGAAGTCGACAACTACCTGCACCGCAATCCCGACATCGCCGAAATACTGGAGCAGAAAATCAAGGAGAACGAACGCGACCGAAAAGCCATTGCCGGCGTCACCAAACTGGCACGCGAACGGGCAAAAAAAGCCAACCTGCACAACCGCAAGTTGCGCGACTGCCGCATACACCTCAACGACCCGGCACCCAAACTCAAAAAGAACGCCGACGGCGAACAGCCCGACGACCCGCGCTTCGACTCCTGCATCTTCATCACCGAAGGAGACTCCGCCAGCGGCAGCATCACCAAAAGCCGCGACGTCAACACACAAGCCGTCTTCTCGCTGCGCGGAAAACCACTCAACTCCTTCGGACTCACAAAGAAAGTCGTCTACGAAAACGAGGAATTCAATCTCCTGCAAGCAGCCCTCAACATCGAAGACGGACTCGACGGACTCAGATACAACAAAGTCATCGTCGCTACCGATGCAGATGTCGACGGCATGCACATCCGACTCCTCATGATTACCTTCTTCCTGCAGTTCTTCCCCGAACTCGTCAGGAAAGGACATGTGTTCGTCCTCCAGACACCCCTCTTCCGTGTACGCAACCGCAAGAGAAAACTGCGAAAGACAGTGCTCGACGAATTCCAGAAAGAGCATCCCGACGACAAAAGCGACTTCATCACCCGATACTGCTATAGCGACGACGAGCGCATCCAGGCAATAGACCAACTCTCACCCGACCCCGAAATCACCCGATTCAAAGGACTCGGAGAAATTTCGCCCGACGAATTCCGGGCATTCATCGGACCCGACATCCGTCTCGAACAAGTCACCCTGCGCAAGACCGACCAAGTCAAGGAACTGCTCGAATACTACATGGGCAAAAACACCGGAGAGCGCCAGAACTTCATCATCAACAACCTGCGATTTGAAGAAGACCGCCCAGAAGAAGAAAACAAAAATGAATAGACTACTCTTTCCGGGAAGTTTCGACCCCTTCACCATCGGACACAAGAACATCGTCGACCGCGCCCTCACCATGGCCGACGAAGTCATCGTGGCCATCGGCATCAATGCTGGGAAGAAAGGATGCTTCACACCTGCCCAGCGCAAGCAACAGATAGAGCGTGTCTACGCTCAGGAACCACGCGTCAAGGTCATGACCTACGAGGGACTCACCACCGACTTTGCCCGTGTCGTCGGAGCCACGGCCCTCCTGCGCAGCGTCCGAACAGTGCGCGACCTGGACTACGAGCAACAACTGGCCGACATCAACCGCATGCTGACCATCTCGGACGCAAACCCCGACGGACTCGAGACCGTCCTGCTGTTGGCACGACCCGAATTTGCCAACATCAGCAGCAGCATCGTGCGCGAACTCCTGGCCTATGGCAAGGACGTTTCCAACTTCCTGCCCTGAGACAGAACCACCATACGTTTTCATCCAACGACAACCACGAAAACCAAAACCGACGCAATGAAACGCATCTACCTTTTCATGCTCACACTACTGCTCTGCACCCTCGGGGTCTCAGCACAGCAAGTCAATATCAACCCCGAACAAATACGCAAGATGCAGGCGGCCGAATTCTTCATCTCTCACTTCTATGTCGACAGCCTGAACGAAGAAAAAGTGGTCGATGACGCCATCCTCGGAATGTTGAAGTCACTCGACCCGCACTCCACCTACATAAAGGCAAAAGACGTGGAGCGCTCGACAGAAAACCTCAACGGCTCGTTCGAAGGCATCGGAGTGCAATTCAACATGATTGAAGACACCCTCGTAGTCATCCAGCCTGTGAGCGGAGGACCGTCGGAGAAGAAAGGCATCGTGGCCGGAGACCGCATCGTGCTCGTCAACGACACAGCCATTGCAGGCGTAAAGATGAGCCGCGACGAAATCATGCGCCGCCTGCGCGGCCCCAAAGGTTCGAAGGTGCGGCTGGGCATCATCCGTGAAGGTGTCAAGGGAGTCAATGAATTTGTCATCGTGAGAGACAAGATTCCCGTGAAGACTATAGACGCACACTACATGGTGGACGAACGCATCGGATATATTCGCCTGAGCAGTTTCGGACAGAATTCCCACGGAGAAGTGATGGACGCCGTCTCCAGTTTGCGCAGTCAAGGCATGCAAGACCTCATCCTCGACCTTCAGAGCAACGGCGGAGGCTATCTCTCCGCAGCCGTAGAACTGAGCAACGAATTCCTGCCAGCCGACGACCTCATCGTCTACACCGACGGGCGCAGCGTGCCACGACAGGACTACAAGGCTCGTGGCAATGGCCAGTTGCAACAGGGGCGCATCGTCGTCCTGGTGGACAGTTACACAGCCTCTGCCGCCGAGATTGTCAGCGGAGCCGTGCAGGACAATGACCGTGGCACCATAGTGGGCCGCCGTACGTTCGGCAAGGGACTTGTACAACGTCCCTTCGACCTGCCCGACAAGTCGGTGATTCGACTCACGACGGCACATTACTACTCCCCCTCGGGCCGGTGCATACAGAAACCCTACAAGATGGGTGACCGCAAAGATTACGACGACGACATGAATGCCCGTCTGAAGTCAGGCGAACTCACAGCCGACCTCAATCCACTCATCGAGAAAGCCGGCATCCGTTCAGCCGACGCTCAGCCGTGGATGCCAGAAGACTCCGTCCTGCGCAAACTGCAGCCAGAACTCTTTCCCGACAGCCTTTGCTACAGCACGCGTCGCATGGGCCGCACCGTCTACGGTGGCGGCGGCATCATGCCCGACATCTACGTACCGCTCGACACGACACAGTACACACCGCTCTACCGCCAACTCTCGGCAAAAAGTTGCGTGCTCAATGCCAGCCTGAAATACATGGACAAAAACCGTAAGTTGCTGACGCGTCGATGGAAGGACTTCGACGACTACCGCCAGAACTTCGAGTTGCCACAGCAAGTCGTCGACCTCTTGTTGGAAGAGGCCAAGAAAGCCAAAATCGACGTGACCGACCAGGCATTGCAGGCCACGCTGCCCAACCTGCGCGTGCAGTTGAAGGCACTCATTGCCCGCGACCTTTGGGACATGTCTGAATACTATCAAATCATCAATCAGATTAACCACATCTACAAGCGGGGCATCGAGATAATCAGAAAAGAACAGTAAGTTAACATGATTTCCTATCAGTCTGAAAACGTGACCGTGCCCAAGTTTCCACGCCGTGCCGTGGGAGCATGGATTCGCCGTGTCGCCGCCAAGTACGGCAAGCGTGTGGGCGATGTAGCCTACATTTTCTGCAACGATGCCAGAATACTGGAGGTTAACCGCCAGTATCTCCAGCACGACTACTACACCGACATCATCACCTTCGACTACACCGAGGCAGACACCATCGGCGGCGACATCTTCATCTCGCTCGACACGGTGGCCTCCAATGCCGTTATCTTCGACAAAGAGGTAGGCGATGCCCAGACAGCCTTCCGACAGGAACTCATGCGTGTCATCATCCACGGCATTCTTCACCTCTGCGGCATCGACGACAAGGGGCCCGGCCAGCGCGAGGTGATGGAGCGGCACGAGAACGAGGCACTGGCCCTGTACTGCCTTTCATAATTTACGACTATTATAGTGCAATAGCAGCACCTAAAGCAGCACCTAGTAAAATGATATCTAATCCTAATACTGCCATGAAACTGACACCACCCGAACCAAAGGCTGAGCACTGCCTGTTCAGATAAGGTGCACAATAGGGCAGACTGGCATCCGAATGTTTCAACGCCTTTCTGTTATCAATGACGATGTGCTCAATAAAATTGGAAGCAGTGGCTACAGATGTCTCGTCTTCAGGAAAGTATTCGTTAAGACTGTATTTAACAGAAGCCTTGACGCTGAGAGGCGAAGCATTCTCGGTATAGGTTTTATGATTACCAATCTCGAACTTTTCTTTCTGCTTGGTAAAAGGGTCAACGAAACGTCCTAACTGACCACCGAAGCCATCACCGAAGCCATAAACGCCTTTTTCTATATAGTTTTTCGACAAAGATTCTGTGACAGTCATCGTCGTGATGACTTGCGAAGACATAGGAGCAATGCCGATAACGCGTTGCTCAAACACAGTTGTTGTATTGCTTTGGGTGTTGCTACCCCCGATGGTAGTACCGCTAAGCAATCCGCCGGCTAGTCCGTTTATACCAGCGGCACGTGCAGCACCACCAAGATTCAGTGCAGCACCGCCTGTTGACGAATTACCAGTTGTATAGGCAGCATTAGTGAAATAGGATTCGGTGTTCCCATTGAAATACAGAAAACTGCCAGCCTTGTCTATAAAGAGTATTTTATCTGTTTTGTTGACAACCACTACGTTCAGCGTATTCTTGTCGTCTAAGCCGACCACGAGTCGGATGTTGGCGTCTTCGTAGAGTTGTGAACCATTGTCAGCGAAGAAACAATAGACTCCGACACGTTTGGCCTGTCCTGCTATGGCGAGCAGACAAAAGCCTAAAGAAAGCAATAATTTTTTCATTTATTTTTAAATCTTTGATGGTTAATATAATTCCATTTTGCATGAACTTTATTTTGTGAAAGTTCTCCATCCCGTACCATGGCAGTAAGTGCAACGATCGTGTCCGTGCCCACTATTCCGCATGACACGTTTTCCGCATATCTCGCAATTGTAATACTCCACCTTGATGCCATATTCCGAAACAGACGGTCTGTGACCCAATACATAGCCAGTTCCGTGACAGATGTTGCACTTCACCTTTTGTTGCTGCGTCTGTCTTGACGAATTCCTGGAAGATGATGCCGGCGTAATGTTGTCACTAACATGGGCAGGAGCATATGTATTAGAAGATGAAGCATAGTGGCGCATGTAGGAAGTTCTGCCATTGTCAGAGCATCGCTGATATACATATACTCTTCCGTTTCCGATGTGGATATTCAGGCGCGAGTAATCGCTGTTGAAGACATAGGAGATGTTGTTGCCGAGAGAAGAACTGCCTTCAAACATCGGATGATCTCCGTTGTTGTTGTTGACAAATCGCAAAAATCCCATGTTTTTCGAAATACCCTGTGAATCACTCTCATACAAGCCGTTTTTGTTAATGGTCAGGTAGTGACCGTCTCCCGTGGCCGTCTGTCTCTGGTTATTTACAATCAGGGCTACACGTTCAAAATAGAATGTCTGGTTCTGGCCACAGACAGTACAAATCATGCAACTCAGCCAAAGGCATACAATTCCTATAAATTTGCGGATATTCATAAAAGCCTCTTTTTAGTAAAATCCCTGCTGATTGGCGTCTACGACTAATTCATATACATAGATGAGTTCCTCTGACATATATTCAGGAGTCAAGGACGAGTGGTATCCGTCATATCCCTGGCTGCTACCTGCCTTGAAGTTGATGCGTCTGTAGTCGGACGAGAAGTTGGCAAAGTCCGTAGTATAGCCCGAAATCTGCTTTGAAAGATTGTTGATAATAGGACGCTGTGCGGCATAAACCTTGACACCGTTCTGTTCTCCTTTGAACGAGTAAGTTCTGGGATTGATATATTGTGATGCAAATCCTGTGGAAGCACCACCAGGAACGACGTTGTTACAATAGCCGCCACTTCCATTTTCGCGATTTCCGTTCATGTCGGAAAAGAACACTTGGCTTCTGCCCCCTGTGAAGGTCAGATAGATGATTTTTCCATCTCCTGCTCGCTCCTCACCGTAGGAAGTAACAGTTTTCACGCAGCGATACTTGTAAGTCTGCGCTTCAGCAGTGAATGACAGGCACAATAGGAGCAGAGAATAAATAGTCTGTTTCATGGCACATAGAGTTTTGTGCTGACAGACACCCCTTAATCAGCAGTTATACAAAAGGGTTAATACATAAAAGAAAAAGGCGTAGGTGTCTGTACATCTCACTTATCCCAGACCCAGGCCTTCGCATTGCCCCTATAACAAGGATAAGCAACATCAGATAGCCCACGCCTGGATACCATACAAACACCAACTTGCATGTCAAGGAGGCAAGTGTGGCTCGGTATAATATACCAAGACGCAGACGTTTGGTTGCCGTATCTTCTGTTATAGATGTCCAAAGTTGCGAAGTTTGGGTTCTGAAGATAACGTCCGTAAACGTCTTTTTCAACAAAAAGAAATATCGTGCTATTGCAGGTTGACTGCTTCACGATTTGCTACAAAGTTAACAGTTATTTTTAATATAAGCAATTTAATACCCCAAATAATATTAAAAATTGATGTCCATTAAAAGTTTTCCGTTAGAATAGGGTAAGAGCATGTGCCTTATTACACACCCTCTAACCTCCTTTCACCCCTTCATTTTCCTTACGGCTATGGAGAGCAACAGCGTTGCTGCAAATACCACGGGCACGTTCACCAGCAGGCTGGCCACGCTGCTCTCCTGCGGCAACCACGTGGCCAGCATCCATCCGCAGGCCATGTGCCAAAGGTAGATGAATGCACTGTCGTTCCGTCCCGACGCGGCCAGCCATGCCACGCAGCGTGAGGGCTGCCTGCCTGTGTCGGCACGCAGCAACAGCAGGAACAGGGACAGTGCACAAAGTGGTGTGCCGACGTAGCAGTCGCGCCACGGTTGTCCGGGCGAGGTCCACCAACTGTTCACCAGCATCTCGGCGGTCACCAACCCCAGTCCTGCGGCCAACAGCCACCACCACTGTCGCGTCCCGACCTTGTCTGTCAGCCGTCGTAGCGAGGAGTCTTCCGAGAGGCTACTGCCCAGCATCGTGAAGGGCAGGCCGAAGAAGAGCCAGTTGCGCGTCATCTGTGACCACGGTGTGAAGTTCAGCACCAGCAGCGCGGCCAGGCTCAGCGCGGCTACGACCTGCAGCCACCGCCACAGGTGCCAACGTTCGGCGGCGTACATCAGTAGCAAGTCGTAGGTCAGGGCGTAGAGAAACCACAGGTGGTCGGCTCCGGGCGACCAGTTGTAGACCACCCATCGGCGCAGGGTGTCCACGTCGAGTGCCGTGTGCGAGGCGAAAAGGAAGTGCCGGAGGACGACGTAGAGTGCCGTGGCAGAGAGGGCCATGACCATCAGCCTGCCCACGTGTCGCCACCAGTGGCCCGACGTCCTTACCCGTCGGTAGAAGAAGCCCGACAGCAGGAAAAAGTAGGCCACCGACATGCGCACCCAGGCGTCTGCCAGTTGCGATGCCACGTCGCCAAGCGAGTGCCCGGCTCGCACACCGCCGAAGTGGATAGCCACCACCATCAGTGCAGCCACCCAGCGACCCAGGTCCAGGCCCCAGTGCCTGCCGTTCCCTATGCAGTCCGGTTGTTCCATGCTGCAAAAATACGAAATTCCATCCTTTCCATCGTTGTAAAGCGGAAATAAATGTGGCGGCACCCTTCTCGCGAAGACTGCCGTCACGACGTAACCAATAGATTAAAAATAGTAGAAAGAGAGTTGAATCAAACTGATTCTTTTCATAGTTAAGGAAAGGTTTGTAGTTATCCTATCGGCGTCCACCGCCGCGGCTCACTCCGCTTCCTGCCGACGAGCGGCCTGCGCCTGCGCCACTGCTGCTGCCGGCTGTGCTGCGGGTCGAACTTGGACGGCTGCCCGTTGAGCCTGCGCTGCTGCGCGAAGCCGAACTGGTGCGGCCTGCCGAGTTTCCACTCGCCGAGCGTCCCGTGTTGCCCGACGCTGCGGAGGAATGGGTGTTGCCAGCCGAGCCGCCGCCGCGGTAGTTGCCGGAGTTGTTGCCCACGTTGGCCGAGCCGCCGCCCATGTTGCCGGAAGAACGGTCGCTGTGGCTGTAGTTCTGCTGACTCACGTTGATGGTCGTGTTGCCACTGGCATTACCTCCACCGTTGCCGCCTCGGCGGTTGTCGCGCTGGGCGTTCGAGTTCGAACCGCTGCCGCGATAGGTGCCGTTGACGTGTCCGTCGGAAACACTGCCGCCGTGCTGACCGCCCTGCGTTGCTCCACCCATGTGGCCCCCGTCTCCGTGGAAGTTGTTGCGTCCGGGTTCGCCGATGTGGAATCCGCGTCCCGCATGTCCGCCGTATCCGGGGCCCCTGTCGCGATAGCCTGCACCGGGGTGCATGCCGGCGAAGAAACGTCCGCCGCGATAGTCGTTGTAGTAGCGTGGAACGCTATAGTAGAAGCGCGTGCGATAGCGGTCGTAGGCATAGATGCTGAAACTCCAGCGACCTGCTGAGAAACCGATGGGGCGGTAGAAATAGTCGTACTCCAGCAGGCGGCGCCACTGGGCGGCAGTGAGCAAGCGGCGCAGAGCCAACTCGCGGGCATACAGCACGGCTTCGTACTCATCGTAGCAGTAACCCAAAGCCACGTCGTCCAGGTACTCGTTCACGCCATAGATGTAGTCGTAGTTGATGCAATAAAGATCGTCAATCAGGTTGGCAGCCAGCCCCAGCGTGTAGGCCATGCGGTCGGTCAGGAACCGGGCGTTGTCACGGATGGCATGGTAACTCATGGGCTGAGCCTGCATCATCAGGCTGCTGAATGCAAAGATGACAGTTGCGAGTAAAGTTCTGAGCGTTCTCATAATCGTCTCCTTTCTTGTTAGAGGGTTGATAGATTCCGTTTCGTTTGTTCTTTTGACACTGCAAAATTACAACAGTTTAACCACACTCCCACATGTTTATCCCTAAAAACACCAACTATTTTCCCTACACGACGTAGGGGAATTCCCACCGGCCCCCATTCCCCAGCCTCCCACACCGCCCTTGCAGGCCTACCCAACTGCCCTTGCAGGCCTTCCCAACCGCCCTTGCAGGCCTTCCCAACCGCCCTTCCCAGCCTTCCCAACCGCCCTTCCCAGCCTTCCCAACCGCCCTTGCAGGCCTTCCCAACCGCCCTTCCCAGCCTTCCCCACTGAAAATCCAGTGCCTCCGCAGTGAAAATTTATTTCAGGTTAACACAAAATCCAAAAACGAACCTTCGTTCTTGCAAAAACGAACCTTCATTTCTCTAAAAACGAACCTACGTTTCAGAAAAAACGAACCTTCGTTTTCAACAAAACGAACTTTCGTTTTTACAGAAATGAACCTTCGTTTTTCCTAAAACGAAACTACGTTTTTCCATAAACGAAGGTTCGTTTTCAGATTTTGTGTTAACCTGAAATAAATTTCCACTTAACACGCGTCGCAAAAACACTGTGGACGCATCGTTTCGCCCTGGGAGCGCGGTTATCGCGAAGCGCTCCCAGGGGCGTCCCGCTCGGAAGAGCAAAACGAAAAAAA
>FLNU01001368.1_pt1 | contig 24192 bp, 25 predicted proteins | sample 1140361 | NCBI WGS metagenome assembly FLNU01 (sample SAMEA3878206, study PRJEB12797) | bioreactor metagenome | biome: Moose rumen | place: Sweden | collected 2011-10 | reverse complement strand
ATTATGTAACTATTTTCTGATAAATATAATAATATGATTTAAAAAATTATAATTATGATATAATTTCAATATGAACGCAAATCAGAAATTGAGCTTTACAACACAAAATCGTTTGATAGTTTTTGGATTAGTTTTAAGTACACTCTTAATAATGGCTATTGCAATATTTGCAACTGTAAATATTCAAAAGAATCTTAACGAAAGTTATAAAAATTTCGGTCAAGTAATTTCTAAAACAATTGCCATAGAAAGTGCAGATTTAGTAAAAAATGCTCCTAAAGATCAAACTAAAGAAATCTTAAAGTCTCATTCTGATTTGATATTAAAATCACATCAGGATATAATTTTTATAGAATTTCGTGATTTTAACGGAAATGTTATATATAAAACGGACAAGAAGAATCCAATTTCTCAAACACCCAATATATCAGTTTCTTCACCAATGAAGAATATAGGTTCAGTTACGGTTGGATTATCAGGCGCAATTTCTGATAAAGTTTCCTCTACAACGAGAGCATCAATATTATTTGTTTTCGCTATTGTTTGGTTTGTATTTGCATTTGTAATATTAATAAATACATACCTCATAACAAGAGAATTAAAAATTCTTCATGATGGAGTAAAAAAGATTTCTTCTAAGAAATTTGGTTATAAGATTGAAGCAAAAGAAGTTAGTGAAGAGGTTCAAGAACTTTTCAATGCATTTAACGATATGTCAAACAAATTACATCTTTACGAAGAATCAAATATTGAACAACTCACATTAGAAAGAAATAAGCTTCAAGCGGTATTAATGAGTATAGCAAATGGAGTTGTTGTTTGTGATAACAATGACTATGTTACTTTGATAAACAACCATGCAAAGGCTCTTCTTGAACTTGAAGGCGATCAATTGTTAAATTCAAGTATAAAAAATTATATCGATTCTGACGGGAATTATTGCTTTAATGAAAAAATTGATGAGTATAAAAAACTTTCGCTTGAAGAAAAATCTTCCAAACCGGTTGTTTTTAATATCTCACTTGATGACAAAGTGTTAAAATCTATAATTTCACCAATGTTTAATCAGAATAAAGAGTATGCAGGTTATATAATTGTTTTGATAGACGTAACTCGAGAAGCAGAAATGGATACAATGAAATCTCAATTTATTTCAAATGTTTCTCACGAACTAAGAACTCCTGTAACAGTATTAAGAACATACATTGACACTTTATACAGTATGGGGGAAGAATTTGATTACGAAACTCAAAAAGAATTTATTGGAACAATCAATACCGAAATTATTCGTTTAAATAATATGGTTAACGATATTCTTGATTTTTCAAGACTGGACTCAAATGCTAAAATTGAAAAAACAGAAACAGATTTATCTAATCTTATTGATGTTTGCGTAAATGAAGTTCAAGCATTATTAAAAGAACACAACTTAACTATTGAGGTTGAAAAAGAAGAAAATATACCTCTTATTATGTGCAATTACGATGCTATAGCAAGAGCGCTGACGAATTATTTGTCTAACGCAATTAAATATGCGCCTCAAGACTCTGTAATAAAAGTTCGTCTGTACAAAGAAACAGATAACAATCAAGTTGTAGTAACCGTTAGAGATGAAGGTATCGGTATTGCACCGGAATTTCACAAAAAAGTTTTTGAAAGATTTTATAGAGTTGAAAATAAAACTCATAGCGTAAAAGGTACAGGATTGGGTTTACATCTTGTTAAAACGACTATTGAAAAACATCATAATGGACATGTTTTTGTAAATTCTATTCCAAACCATGGTTCGACTTTTGGTTTTACATTACCAATAAATGAACTTTTGTAACGATTTTATTAACAATAGCAATTTCACACCCAAAAAACTCTTTATATAAATGTAAATAGTGTGAAAGGTTATAGTTTTTCTATGGTTTACAGTGGTGTTGCTACAGGTTTATTTTCTATAAGAAATGCCAATAGAACTTCAAATGGTGAAGTTGGCAGACTTCCTGTTGCTGTAGGACAAATCGCCAGCACTTTAAAAGAAGTTTCAAAACAAAGTAATATTTTCGCAAGAGGTATTAGAGGAACTTTGGAAACAATTGAAGAAGTTGCTAAATATGATAAAATGTGTAATAGCATTTATGATGGTATTTCTAAAACAGTTAAGTTTGCAAGTAAGAATGTTAACCCTCTTATTGTTTGTTCAAGCGGTTTAAATGTCTTGAATGCCGATGACAAGAAATCTGCATTAATATCAGAAAGCGGAACTTTAGCGGGTATGTTCGCTACAGAAGGTATGATGAAGAAATATTTAGACAAAGTGGTGGATACTTTGCCTATAGGCAAAAAATGGAAGCCAGTAATAAAAGGTTTAATGTTCTTTGCAGGTTCAATAGCAGGATCTACTATCGGTCATGATATGGGTAAAAAAGTAGCTGAAAAAGTTAAAGATGCTGAAAATAATAAAAGTACAATTACTACACAGACTATTCAACATCCTCTAAAGCAACAATTATCAAATACTCAGTTGTCTTATGTTTCTTAATTTTGTGATATAATTACCGCAAAGAGGTAATTTATGACAACGATTAAAATAACCAAAATGCAGGGCTGTGGTAATGATTTTGTTTTTTTGGATTACGAGGAATATAAAAAAACAGGACTTCCTCTTGAAGAACTTTCAAAAAAACTCTGCGACAGACATTTTGCAATAGGAGCAGATGGATTAATAATTCCATTTCCCAGCGAAGATGAAAATATTGACATTGCATGGGAATACTATAATTCAGATGGCACAAGTGCTCAAATGTGCGGAAACGGGATGAGGTGTTTTGCACGATACGTTTATGATAGGGGTTTAGTTAATAAAAAATCTTTCACTGTAAAAACACGTGCAGGAATAATTAAGCCTGAAATATTGAATGATGGAAATATAAAGGTTAATATGGGCATCCCAATTTTAAAAGAAGAACTTATTCCATTTAAAGGTGAAAGAAATATTACAGTTAAAGACAAAAACTTTGAAATCAATCCTGTTTCTATGGGAAATCCTCATTGTGTAGTTTTTACAAATGAAAATACCCTTAATTTTGCCCAAACTTATGGCCCGGAAATTGAAAAACATTATTATTTCCCTGAAAAAACAAACGTTGAATTTGTAAAAATAATTTCAAAAAATGAAATTGAAATGAGTGTATATGAAAGAGGCTGCGGTATAACATTAGCTTGTGGAACGGGTGCATGCGCTTCTGTAGTTGCATGTGTTTTAAATAACTTAACAGAAAATAAAGTTAAAGTTAATTTGCTGGGAGGAACTGTAAACGTTGATTGGAGCGGATCTGCACAAAATCCTGCTGAAAATATATACTTGATTGGACCTGCTCAATATAGTTTCACAGGCGAATATATATTGTAAAATATTTTTTTTCATGCCAAGATTAAACTACGAAAATCAATTTAAGATGAAAAGGAGAAAATAAAATGAGAAAATATGAATTAATGGCAGTATTTAAGCCAAATTTAGATACTGAAGAAGTAGATAAATTAATTGAAAAAATCGGATCAATTATATCTGAATTTGGTGGTAGTGTTGAGTCATTAGACAAAGCAGGAAGAAAAAAATTAGCTTATGAGATTCAAGGATTTAGAGATGGATATTTTTCAACATCAATTCTAACTTTGCCTGCTGATAAAGTTGCTGAATTCAAAAGACAATTGAGACTTAATGATAATATACTCAGAACTATGTTCATGGAAGTAGCGTCAGCCGGTGTTTAGCAACGGGTTGGACTGCGAGAGCAGTACAAGCAGGTTAACTAAACACTACGATGTCGCCGTTGTGACTGAAGCGTAAGCGAAAGGAACGTAGCAATCTTTGATTGCACAGGCGAAAAATAGCGTCAGTCGGTGTTTAGTAATATTTAAAGGAAAATAATATGTCATTAGCAAAAGCAGCCGTAACAGGTACGGTATATAAAACACCAAAAACCGGATATACTCAAAATAACATTGCTGTATCAGATTTTGTATTAAATATTGGTACAACAGATGAGTTGCTTGTAAGAGTTATATCAAAAAGACAAGCGTTGAATGATGTGATTTCAAATCTTTCCAAAAACCAAAGAGTTTTGGTTGCAGGCCGTTTGCAAACCGGTACAAGTCAAAGAGATGACGGAACAGAGAAAAAAGTATTTGAAATCGAAGCATCAACTATTGAAATCATTGACGCTTCTGCTCCTCAAGCTCCGGTAAGCTCATCTGAAGAAATTCTCCAATTTGGAGAAATGGAAACAGAAGCAAATACAGATGTTTTGATGGATGATGAAGAAGTTCCATTCTAATTGCGTTAGCCGGTGTGAAGTCGCCGGTGCAGGCTTGCGATAGCAAGACTGGCAGGGCGCGAAACACTACGATACGTTGTTGCGAATGTAGTGTTAACGAAATGAGCGTAGCAATCTTTGATTGCACAGACGGATAACCGCACCAGCCAGTGTGAAGAAAACAGGTTAAACCCTATAAAATGGACGTAAAATAAAAAGAATAAAGTACAATAAATAAGGCTAGAAAGGCAAAATTAAAAATGGCAAGAGTAACAGACGATAAGAGAAAACACAAAAACTGCAGTTTGTGTGCAGACAAAGTAACAGAAATTGATTACAAAGACGTTACTAAATTGAGAAGATACCTTACAGAAGCAGGAAAAATTATTCCTCGTCGTATAACAGGTAACTGCGCAGCACACCAAAGAATGATTGCAAAAGCTATTAAACAAGCTAGAGAAGCTGCTTTAATTGGCTATGTGTTTGACTAATTTAATTATTCAAAAGAAGCCTCGCTGATAGTATTAGCGGGGCTTTTTATCATTATTTAAAATATAAATTTGTTTATGTTAATATTTTTTTATAAATTTTGTACACATGAGGAAATTATAAATGGATAAGTATTATTTAACGACGGCTATTGATTATGTGAACGGTGCTCCGCATATTGGACACGCATATGAAAAGATTTTAGCCGATATTATTGCAAGACATTATTCGCTAAGAACTGATAATATGTTTTTCCTTACAGGAACAGATGAACACGGTATAAAGATACAAAAAACTGCAGCATCTCAAGGTATAACCCCAAAAGAGCTTTGTGATAAAAATGCTCAAAAATTCAAAGATGCTTGGGCAAAACTAGATATAAAATATAATAAGTTTATAAGAACAACAGATGAAGAACATGAAAAAATCGTTCAAAAAATATTTCAAAAACTTAAAGATAAAGGTGCAATATATAAACACGAATACGAAGGGTGGTACTGTCAAGGCTGTGAATGTTTTTTAAACCCAAAAGATTTAACAGAAGATGGGTTGTGTCCTGATCATTTGAAAAAACCTGATATTGTAAAAGAAGAAAATTACTTCTTTAAGCTTTCTGCATACAAAGATGCAATTATAAAACACATTAAAGAACATCCTGATTTTATAGTTCCTTCTTTCAGAGCAAACGAAGTTTTGAATCAACTTGAAGATATACAAGATATTTCAGTTTCCCGTTCAAAAGAAAATGTAGGCTGGGGTATTGATATTCTTGATGACCCAAATCAGTCTATTTATGTTTGGATTGACGCATTATCAAATTATATTACTGCAATAGGGTATGATCCGGATGGTTCAAGCGAACAATTTGAAACACTTTGGCCGGTTGATGTTCATGTTATAGGCAAAGATATATTGAAATTCCACAGTATATACTGGATTGGAATTCTTATGGCACTTGAATTACCTTTGCCAAAACATATTTTTGCTCACGGATGGATTACAATAGATGAAACAAAAATGTCTAAATCTTTAGGTAATGTTGTATCTCCAACATCTGTTTTGGAAAATTTTGAATTAAAATATCCTGATGCATTCCGCTATTACATGGCAACATCAGCACCTTGCGGACGTGACGGGAATTATTCAGATATAGACTTCAAAGAAAAAGTTAATGCTCACCTTGCAAACAGTATGGGTAATTTATTAAACAGAAGTCTTTCAATGTTAGTGAAATATTTTGATGGTGAAATTAAAGAAGAATTTTTAATCAATCGTTCAAAAGATTCTGAAAGTTTGCTAAAAACCGCTCTTGGTACAGTAAAAATTGTAGAAAACCATTTTAACCATTTTGAAATTCAAGAAGCCGCACAAGCAATAATTTCAATTGTTGATGCAACAAATAAATTTGTAACAGACAACGCTCCTTGGACACTTGCAAAAGAAGAAAAAATGACAGAATGTGGACAAGTACTTGCTACTGTTTTAGAAATTATGTGTATAATTTCATCGTTGATTTATCCATATTGCCCGAATATAGCTTCTGATATGGCAAAACAATTATCATACGATATAACAACAAAATATGACAATATTACTGCTTCAAACATAAAACCTGGAAAATTAATTTCTAAAGATGAAATTTATCCGGTATTTTTAAGAGTAGACTCTGAATTAGCAGATAAATCAAAAGTAAAAGCTTAAAATATAAAAATAATCAATAAAAAGAGGCGAAAATATCGTCTCTTTTTATTTTTTCAACACATCCTTTATTTCCGGACTTGATTTAACATATTCATCAAGTTGTTTTGACGCTTGTCTATAAGCATTAATTGTGCTTGAACCTCCGATACATCCACCCGGACAAGCCATAACTTCAATTAAATTACCCAATTCGCATTTACCATTTTTAGCAAATTTTTTCAAATCTCTAATTGCAGCTTTATCAAGTCCATTAATAACATAAGCATTAGCTTTTTCACCTTCATCAAGCAATGAATTAACAGCAGCAGCAACACCACCTGTAATTGCAAAATTTCTTGCCTGAGCCGAGGATTCTTGAGCATATTCTGACTCTTCACATTCTGCAACCTGAATACCTAATGCAACAAACCATGCCCCGAGTTCTTCAAAATTCAAAACATAATCTATATTTGGATTTTTCATCGCTTCACGTCTTTTTGCGACGCAAGGACTGAAAAATACCGTAACAGAATCCGGATTTTCTTTTTTAACGATTTCGGCAGTATAATATGCCGGTGTTCCCGTTGTAGAACGGAATTCCTTTATTTCAGGTGTATGTTTTTCAACAAGCTCATTGTATGCGGCACAACAAGACGTTGTCATAAACGGTGCTCCACCTTCAATAACTCTTTCCTTAAATTCTTCCGACTCTTTTTTGGTTGTAATATCGGCACCAACTGCAACTTCTATAACATCTGAAAAACCAACATCGAGAATTGCCTGTTTCAATTGCTTAGGGGTACAAGGAAGCTGTGCCATGATAGAAGGAGCTACCATTGCTATAACTTTTTTCCCGCCTTTAATATGTTTTATAATATCTATAACTTGGCTTTTTTTATGAACAGCACCAAAAGGACAAGCTGAAACACATTTTCCACAAGAAATACATTTTTCGTGGTCAATTTTTGTAAGACCATCTTCATCTTTTGCTATAGCGCCCACAGGACAAGCATTTTCGCAAGGTACAATTATTTTTGTGATAGCCTGGAAAGGACAAACCTGTGCGCATAACCCGCAGCTCTTACATTTAGAATGATCTATCTTAGATTTACCATTTTCTACTTTTATCGCCCCAAACCTGCAAGCAGATTCACATGGTCTTGCAACACATCCTTGACATAAGTCAGTTACGTGAATTCTTGCGGGAACACATTCATTACAAGCTGTTTGTAAAAGTGTCAAAGGATGTTCTTCAGGTTGTTGTCTCCTTGTGGCCTTTGAGGCAATTGAGGACAAATCCTCATAATCAGGAGCTTCTTCAATATCAAAACCTAAACCCGCAATAACCCTATCACGTAAAATGGCTCTTTCCTTATGTATACAGCATCTATAAGGAACTTCACTCCCTTTTGGACGCATTTCGAAAGGTATCATACGCACATCTTCTTCAAAATTGTCTCCAAGATATGCCCTAATAAGTCTTACTAATATTTCACGCTTCAAGTGTGATGTTTGTTTATTGGGGGTATTTATAGACATAATCTTAATCCTTCTGCTATTTTAACATCAACCTAATTATTCCATAAAAATAAAATTTTTACAAAGCAAAATTGCACTTATTCACAATTTTACTTTATTTTAAATTATGTTTAGATTTAATCTTTAGCACTTTATTCCTAATTTTTTGTCAATTGCTGCAAGAACTTTTTCAACTGTAGCTTCTTTAATTACTTCATCGTCAACTTTTACATAAGGAGCTTTTGAAAATTCCCAGTCAATCGAACAGAGTCCCAAACATGGAGAACCTGCAACATCAACCTTATCTCCGTATTTTTTAGGAACGAGTTCTATTAATTCTTGCAAATTTGCTGAACCCATTACAAAACAAGTTGTTCCCAAACATACCTTAACGTTAACTTTAGCCATTTTCTTTTAACTCCTACATATACTGTACACTAACTTTTTTATAATATTTATCTTGCAAAATATTTTTCATTTTCTTTATAATATTTTTTCGGATTTCAATTTCAATCGGCAGTGCCGGATTATAGTGAGCCTGATTGAGTTTCGCACCTACCATGAAATAAATGCAATCACTATCTAATAAGAATTCTACCAGTTTCCCGGCAGCATTGTCAATATCCCATTCACCATTTTCAAGATATTCAAGAGTCTGAGTAAGCGTCAAAATCCCTTCTGTCACAAGATCTACACCATCCATATAAGAACAACTTGGAAGTTTGCCAATACTTATAGTTTTGTCCATTGTAATCGGAACATTTAGTTCTCTTGATATCAAATTAGCCGTAGTTCCGCCTGCAATAGCTTTTTTACCGTTAAAATCCTTAAAAATTTGTGCATATTCGGCATCTTTGTTTTGTAGAAAAGGAGGTCCTGTAAATACAAGAGATTTTCTCGGTTCACGGCAATATAGAACAACAGCGGACATATCATCTTTAGGGTTTCTATCTCTTTCAATATTTTTTGCTTGATGAACAATATATTCAGATAATTCGCTGCTTGAAATTTCAGGTTCTTGTTTTAATTTGTCCATAATCAGATCAATTAAACCACTTCTGCGAAGTCCTAATTTTAATTTTGGATTTGAATTTCCAAGTCCGCACTGAGTAATGCCATCAGAACAAAATATCAGCCTGTCTCCTAAATCCATCTTAATTTTATAACTTTTCATGCAACGATTTTTATGATTTTTAGAAGGTATAGAGTCATACTCTGGTGTCATAATTTCACCATTTTTTATCCATATAAAATCCGGATTTCCTTCTTCAACTATTTTTGCATGTCCATCATCATTTATATCTATAATCGAAAAAGTCGAATAGCTTATTTTTCTAACTTGACAAATCGGAAGCGAATTCATGACAATTTCAGCTGCATCTTTAATTGGAATTTGATCTCCTTCAACAAATCTCAAAAGCATAGTTGCAGTCATACAAGAGAGAATATTTGCCTTAATTCCGGAGCCTAAACCATCTGAAAGTACAGCAACGAGTCTTGCTTCATCCGGATAGCGTTTAGACGTAAAATAATCTCCGTATGCATTTTGGTTATATTTTTTTATTTGGTTACAGTCAATATCGATGAACATAATATTTAAGTCGTTAAAACTCTGAGATTCTGAGACGATAAGTTCATTTCAGTCCTACGGACATCGAAATAATAAATAAAGTGCAGAGCACATATAAGAATTGACATATTGTCTTAACGACTTTTATCCTCCTTATCATCATAATCGTTTGCTATTGAATTTAACAGCGTTTCAGTCTCGACCATATGCTCTCCCAATAAGCAAGCAATTTCCTGAACGATTGAAATATTTTTCGAAATAACTTCACGAGCCTTTTCAGAAATTTTTTCCCGAGTTGTTTCTGTCTGAGTAACATCTGTTATAATTGCACCCACAATTTCATTTTCTTCAATTGTAAACGCATTTATATCATATAATTTATCTTTAATAATGTAATGCTCTTTATGAAGATCTTTTCCTGTTTTCAAAATTGTTGAGAAAATTTCAGGGAAATCCACAATTCTATCTATTGCTGCACCTGTCATTCCATCAGGACGGGCCTTAAATACCTCATACATCTCTCCGCCAAACATTTTCATAAAGCTGTCGTTTGCTTCAAGAATATTCATATTGTTATCGACCATGACAATAGCAGAAGGCATACAGCGAAGCATTGCCGCAGCTTTTCGCATTGCAATTTTTCTCATATAAGAAACACACATTGAGGTTTCTGCAACACCGTCTAGCAATGCAATTGCGAGTTCTCGACATGATGAATATCCGCAACCTCCGCAATTTAATTCATCTTCTTCAGTATGCTTACCGATTTTTTTCAAAGTCGCTTGTATTTCTTCAAGTGAATATTTTGAATTTGTTACGAATTTTGGTGAATAATTACATTCTACAACTGTTTTAGCTTTTTTAGGAATTTCATCTCTAACTTTCACCTTAAACATAACGTCAGAAATTGAACTTATACTTGCTTTATTAGATGCAATACAAGGTCCTGTAATACATCCCGATTCACATGCTAAAGCTTCAACAAAGACAGGTACTGCAAGATTATCGGGATTTAAATTGTCTAAAGCCTTTTCCAAAGCAGGAATTGTACAAATTTCCATAAGTTGAACTTTAGGATTTATTCCTGTTTTTCTAATAGTTTCATTCATACCACCGTTAATGGGATATAATGTACCTTCGTGCGCACTATAAGGTACAAATTCGTAATAATCTTCTTTTTTAACCTGTGAAATATCCCCAATCTCATCTGCAATCCAGACTTTTAATTCTTCAAAAGTAATAGAAACATCTATTAAACCGTCATCTTCATCCGCTTCATTTTTCTTACCAATACATGGACCTATAAAAACAACGGCAATATCATTTCCGTATTTTTCTTTAAGCATCCTTGCATGTGTTTTCGCAGGAGATCCGATTGGTGTAATATACTTTGCAAATTCCGGTTTATAAAGTCTTATATAATCAACAATTACAGGACATGCGCTTGAGATTAAGAGACCTTTTTCCATTCTGTTTAAAACTTCCGCATCATGAATAGAAACTTCCTGAGCACCAAGTGCTGTTTCTGATATTTCTTTAAAACCCAAACGTTTCAATATAGCAATCATCTTTTGTGCAGAGTTTTCAAAAACCGCTCTCCAAGAAGGTGCAAGTGAAACATATACATCTTTTTTAGCAATAAAAAGGTTCTTAACCTTTTCCAAATCTGTTCTTACACACTTGGCATTTGTCGGACAAACTTGAACACAAGTTCCGCAAGAAATACATCTTTCCGCAATAACAGACGCATGGTCATTTTCAATTTTAATCGCTTTTACTGGACAATGTCTAACGCACTTGTAACAGTCTTTACATTCATTTGTCAGTGTATAAACCGGATGCTGATTATTCATTTTCTTAACCCCTGTACTAATATCGTTGCAATATAAAGTGAAAAATCTTCAGAAAATTTTTAACGACAAAATTATTTTAATACTTCAAGAATCTCTTTCAACTTTTCTTCATCAACTTCATCATATTGAATTCCGTCTACATATATATGTGGCCCCAAATCACATTTATCTTCACAATGTGCCCCGACCAGATCTATTTCTACATCCAAATTATTAACTTTTATGTAATCTTCCAATATACCTAAGTTATTTATATTACCTCGTGCAAAACACGAACTTCCCATACAAACTTGTACAAAATGTTTAGACATTGTTATCCTCTTATATCAATAATACTATTTTACAATATCAAAAAACATATAGCAAGTTATTTTTATTTGTTATTTTTATAAAGGATTACTGCAGCTCTATTTTTTATCAATTTTAAATATCTTTGGCACTCTTGAACTTTGTCATAACCAAGCAATGTACCTAATATAAAATCTTGTTCAGGAGTGTATTCATTTAATTTTGGCTGATTAAATGAGCGAATTACTTCAACCGAATCTTCGTTGCCAAAAAATACATTTATTTTTTGCTCACTAACATTTTGAATAAGATAAGAAATACCTTTTCTATTAAGTCTATCTTCTATAATAGCTCTGTTTGACTCTTTTTCTGTCGTAAGTATAAGGCTTCTTAAACCCTTTTCAAATTCATATATATGGTGATTAAATACCTGCAATTCATTCCATTGCTTTTTTGTAGGAACAATACGTGCAGCACCAAAACTCGGCTGTGCTTTATAATAATTTCCGCAGGTAGTGTATATTTTCATTTTATTCCTTTGTAAGGTATCCCTAACAACTTAATTCTATAATAAAAAATATTTTTGTAAAGCTAAGTTTAATATTTGGTATGTTTATTGTAAAATTTATCTATGAATTTGGATAGCCAAATAGATAGCTTTTTATCTCCTATTGCAAACAAAATTTCAGGAATAATATTTTCGCATGTAACAATAAGCGGTGTACGTGTAGAATTTTTAATTGCCCTTTTGATGATTGCGGCATTATATTTTACATTTAGAACAAGATTTATAGGATTTTGGGGATTTAAACATGCAATAAATCTGTTAACTAAAAATTTTCAGCACGAAGATATAATAAAAAGACAGAAAAAAGGAGAAGTATCATCTTTTCAAGCTTTAACTGCAACGATTTCGGCATCTGCAGGGATGGGAAATGTTGTGGGTTCTGCTTTAGCTGTATCTGTAGGCGGGCCGGGAGTAATTTTTTGGATGATTATTGCAGGAATTTTTTCTATGGCTTTAAAATTTTCTGAGGTTTTACTTGGTATAAAATTCAGGCAGATAAATAAAGACGGTTCATCTTCCGGTGGCCCTATGTATTATATTATTAACGGATTAAAGGCTCCTTGGATAAAGCCTTATACACCATATCTTGCAAACATTTATGCAATTTGCTGCATATTTGCAATGATTGGAGGGTGGAATTTATTTCAAATAAATGCTATAACAACCCAGATTACAAATGTTACCGGACTTTTTGAAGGTCAGAGATGGCTTTTTGGAATTATTGTTGCCACAATTACTTATGTAACGGTCATTGGCGGGATTAAGGCAATAGGAAAATTCACTTCAAAAGTTACCCCTGTAATGTGCAGTTTGTATGTGTTCTCTGCATTTATAATATGCTTGTTAAACATTCATCATGTTCCTCACACAGTTGCGTTAATCGTAAAAGAAGCTTTCAAACCTCAAGCGATTGTTGGAGGAGGTTTGTTTGGCTGTATGCTATGGGGATTTAGACGTGCAATGTTTGCAAACGAAGCAGGACTTGGTACTGCGCCTATTGCTTTTTCTGCAGTAAAAACAAGTAAGCCTGTTGCACAAGCTTTTATTGCAATGCTTCAACCGTTTGTCGATACTGTAATAGTTGGTTCATCTACTGCATTTATAATTGTGGTAACAGGTGCATATCTCAATACGACAGGAATTCAGGGAATTGAATTAACTTCCCGTGCGTTTGGTACGGTTTGTCCGTTTTTCCCGATATTATTAACTTTTATGGCAGCGTTTTTTGTTTTGTCTACAATGCTTTGCGGTTCGTATTACGGAACAAAAAGCTGGAATTTCTTATTTGGAGAATCAAAAATTTCTACAAAAACTTTTCAGATAATTTATTGTATATTCATTGTTATAGGCTCTGCAATGAACCTTAAAAGTGTTGTAAATTTATCAGATGCATTTACATTATTTTTAGCTGTTCCAAATTTGATTGCAGTATTTTTATTATCTGATATAATAATTAAAGAATTAAAGAGATATTGTAAAAAATATAATGTCGGATATTTTAGAAATAAGTAGTGGGAGAAAATTTATGATTAAAAAAGAATGCTTGGATATAGTACAATCTAAATGTAATAGCTGTATGGATTGTGCTTTAAGTGCTACTCGTAACAATGTTGTATTTTCTGACGGTAATCCTGAAACTGCAAAAATCGTCTTAATAGGTGAAGCTCCTGGAGAAAATGAAGATGAAACAGGTACTCCGTTTGTTGGCAGAGCAGGTAAATTGTTAAATCAATTTTTGGAAGGTGCTGGGATTTCAAGACAAGACGATTTGTATATTATAAATACAGTAAAATGCAGACCACCTGAAAATCGTGTTCCGACCGATGTTGAAAAGTCAATGTGTGAAAAATATTTAACTGCGCAAATTGATATTATGAATCCAAAAGCAATTATTTTCTGCGGTGCAACTGCATTGAAATCTTTTAGAAAGGAAAAGAAAATTCAGATTTCAAAAGTTCGTGGACAGTGGTTTGATGTAGAAATTAATGGAAAAACGTACAAATCAATGGCAATTTTCCACCCTTCCTACCTGTTAAGAAATCACTCAATGGAAGAAGGTTCTCCTAGAAGACTTATGGAACAAGATTTGGCAGAAATCAAATCAACGATTTTAAGCAATTCTTCAAATCCATTTAATAAAGATTTGATGTTGGTTTAATATTTTTATAGATGAAGCGCCGAGATTAAAAATCTCGGTGCTTTTTTATATTAATTTTCATAATTATCATTTATTAGATTTTCACTATTTGCGGACATGACAGCAAGTTGGTCGCAGCGTTCATTAAACTCATGCCCGTTATGCCCTTTCACCCAAATAAATTTTACATTATGGTTTTCTTTGGCTTTCAAGAGTCTTTTCCATAAATCTTGGTTTTTGACGGGTTGTTTATTCGCACTTTTCCAACCTCTTTTAATCCATCCGTCTATCCAATTTTGATTAAAGGCATCTGTCAAATATTTTGAGTCGGATGTTAATTCAACATCACAAGGTTTTTTAAGAGCTTCCAGTCCTACAATAGCTGCTAACAATTCCATACGGTTATTTGTTGTATTGTTGTAACCTTGAGAAAGTTCTTTTTTATGAACAACTCCGTTTTCATCTTCCGCCATAAGAATTGTGCCATAGCCTCCTTTACCCGGATTACCTGAACATGCTCCGTCTGTATATATTTTTACTAACATTTATCCCTCCGTAATATCCCATAATTCAAGGGTTTCGTCGTCTATTCCGTCTAAAAATCTTGACGGTTTTGAAAGTACCATATTCATTGAATAATCATACATATCAACAGGATATGTAATATAGAGATTATTTTTAGCACGTGTTGTTGCAACGTACATAAGTCTTAATTCTTCATCAAGTTCTTCTTCCGAATTAAAAGAATAGGCACTTGGAAATCTTCCGTCTACTGCTCCAATAATAAATACACTATCCCATTCAAGTCCTTTTGCAGAATGAATTGTCGATATTGTTAGTGCTTCATCATCCGAATTGTTTTTATACATTCCTTCAACACTGGCATCAGGCGGTTCTAAAGCCAAATCACTTATAAAATCTTCAAGGTTTGAATATTGTGTTGAAAGATACTCAAAATGATCTAAATCTTTTTCCCGCTTTGAAAAATCGTCATATTTATCTTTCAAAATAGGCCTGCAATAACGAATAATATCAGATACAATTTCATGTGGTTTTTTAGTTGAAAGGCATGCTCTTTCTTTTCCAAGCAAATTTACAAGCGGGCTAAGACTCGTTAATTTGTTCGAAGGTAAAAGTTTTACATCCGGATTTAAATTACCTTTCATTACAGGCATGATATTATTTACTGCAGCATTCCCTATACCACGGAGTAGAAGCAATATGCGGGTTAAACTTATTTCATCATATGGGTTAACAAGAACTCTTAAATGTGCAACAATGTCTTTAATATGCGCTGTTTCCATAAATTTTGGACCGCCAAATTTCTGGTATGGAATTGCACGTTTTGAAAGCTCAATTTCAAGATTGTATGACATTCTTGCATTGCGGGCAAGAACGCAAATATCTGAAAGGTTAATGTCTTCGTCTAAAAGCTCGAGTATTCTCTGACAAATGAAATCAGCCTCCATTTGAGTATCTTTTGCACAAATTAAAGCAGGTTTTACCGGAGAAACTATGTTAGAAAATAAATTTTTATCATATTTTTCTTTTGCCCGAGAAATAATTGTGTTGGTAAGTTTCAATATATTTTGCGTACTGCGGTAATTTTGTTCAAGCTTAATTATTTTAGTTCCTTCAAATATTTTTGGGAAATCAAAAATATTGCGATAATTTGCCCCACGGAAAGAATAAATGCTTTGCGCATCATCTCCAACAGCCATAATATTATTGTGTTCGGATGCCAAAAGTTTTATCACATCCGCTTGAAGAGTATTAGTATCTTGATACTCGTCAACCATTATATATTTATATTCATTAGAAAGTTTTTTGCGTAATTTTTCATTATTTTCAAGTAAAAGTTTTAAATACAACAGTAAATCGTCATAATCTAATATTGAATTTTCTCTTTTATAAGTTACGTAAGCCTTGTGAACATCAATTATTTTATCAATGCAGTGTTCGAATTGAGGGAATTCTTCTGAAATGACTTGTTTTGTCGGAGTAACCTTGTTCACACTTTTTGAGTACATATCAAGAAGCGTTGCTTTTTTCGGAAATCTTTTTTCTTTTTTGGGAAACATTTGCCCGACAATGTGGTTTATAACGTCTTCGCAGTCGGTTCTGTCCATTATTGTAAAATTGTTTTTCAGCTTTAACAGACTTGAATATTTTCGGAGAATAATATTTGCAAACGAGTGAAACGTACCGCCTGCAACTTTTTCACATCTATTATCGAGAACAAGAGAAGCACGAGAAAGCATTTCGTGCGCTGCTTTTTTTGTAAAAGTTAAAAGTAAAATATTTTGAGGAGGAATACCGTCTTCAATAAGTCTTGCCACTCGGTATGTAAGAGTTTTGGTTTTACCTGAACCGGCACCCGCAATAACAAGAAGCGGACCTTCGTTTGCCATTACTGCTTCAAATTGTGATTCGTTTAAATCTTGTTCATAATTTACTTTATAATTTGACTTTTGAACAGAACGTTTTTTTAATACATATTTTTTATGCGTTGGCTTCCCGCTTTTAACTTCCGCAACTTCGTTTGGCATTAAAATACTCCCCTGTGAATATTATATTTCAGATTTAAATTCTTTTTCAATAAATTTTTGTAAATTTTTAATAAAAACATTTAAGTTTAAAAATAATTATTCCGAAGAAAGAAGCATGTACAAAATGTTAAAAAATATTGTAGTGTATTTTATTTGTGTATTTATCTACATTTGCACATTTAATATTATGACAATGGCAGAAGTACAGGGTATTTGGGCTCATCCTCAATATATAAAAACATATATTCAACCAAATCATCCCCGTACTATTATGATGAAACATGCCTTTGCAGAATGGTCTCGGCTTACAAAAGATAAAGTTATTTTTCGATACGTAGACTCAACCCAAACCTCACAACTTGATGTATTTTTTGTAAATAAAATCTCAAAAGAAAAAAGTAATTCAGATAAATCAATTGGACTAACAGAAACAATAACTCTTTCTAACGGCAAAATTAGGCATGCAACAATATGGATTGCAGATAAAACTCAAGATGATAAAACACTTAATAAAGATGAAGTTTATACAACAATGCTTCACGAAATTGGGCATTCAATAGGTCTTAACCATTCAAAAGACCCCAAAAGTGCAATGTACCCCGGAGTTAATGTTATTCAAGAAATTGCAAAATCAGATTTAGAATCGTTATACCAGATGTATGGATGGAAAAAATAACTATTTTAAATTAACTTTTTTCTGACTCCATGACCAATTGTTTACTTTAAACAGTTTTTCCATATCAATACTCAATACATCTTGGTCAGCTGTAATTGGCATGTGCATTATGCTTCTGTATTTTCTTGTAGTGTCGTTTAATCCAAGCGCATGTCCTATTTCATGCAGCATAGTTGTGTAAATCATATCGTTCGAATATTGCTGTTTAGAATTTACAGCAATTTGGATTTCGGCTTTTGTGATATAAGGACCTTGAATAGATAAGTTACATATTCCTATAGGACCGTCATCACCGCTAACTTTATCCGTGAAAGTAACCGTAATTTGAGCCTTTTCTTTTGATACAAAATTAAAATTTAAATTTCCAAAACTAAGTTTTGACCACTTTTGAAAAGCATGCTTCATTGTATCTGTTTTTGGTTCATTTGCCGGAATATAAACAGTTATATTACCAGACTGCCAATGCGGAACAGAAGAAACCGTTGTTTGAGCTGATAAAACAGAAATTGGAGACAAAAATACAAAACCAATAATAAGCAATAAACCCAACAAAACCTTTTTAAGCATAATTCTATATTCCTTTTTTAATGATTATATTTTATTTTTCCTTAAAAATCAAATTATTTATGATAGTATCTGAGTTAAAGGATAAATTATGAACGAAAAAGAAAAAATGATTCAAGGGGAAATATATAATCCCTGTGACAAGACTTTGACTTTAGACAGAATTAGAGCAAAAACCCTTTGTATGAAATATAATTCACTTTTGCCAAACAAAACAAAAGAAAAAAAACAAAATATTGAAAGAACTTATAGGTACAACAAATTGTACAATTGAACCAAATTTTTTCTACGATTACGGATATAACATATAATTTAATGGCTTTGTGTATATAAATCATAACAGCGTATTTTTGAATTGTGCAGAGATATCAATAGGTGAAAATACTTTCATCGGGCCTAATTGCGGATTTTATACAGCAATACATCACACAAATTCTCAGGAACGTGTAAAAGGGTATGAATCTGCAAAACCTATAAATATTGGAAAAAATGTGTGGATAGGAGGCAATGTTACTGTTTTGCCGGGAGTTGCAATTGGAGATAATTCTGTAATCGGTGCAGGGTCTGTAGTTACAAGAAATATACCCCAAAATACCATTGCTGTAGGGAATCCTTGCTGTGTTATTAAGAATAATTAAAATATTTTACAAAATGATAAATTTTTAAAACCATTGATTTAATAAACTTTTTTTATAAATTGTTAAGAATAATGTAAATCTAAAGATGGAAATTTTAAAAAATATCTTCCATGCTTTTAAAATTTGTTGTATAATAAATGAACAAACGGGAGAAAGTAAAGGATAGTGTTTTTGCTTACCCCGCAACCGTTTAGTGCGGTTGACTTGAGTTACGAAAAATACCTCGAGACAGAATTTGGGATTAATTAAATAGTTTGTAAAATGCAGAGATCTCGTTTCTGCCTTTTTTAAGTAAAAGGAGCTTAGAATGAATAACTTAAATAGTGGGAGAGTTGTAAGTATTAATAGTTCAGCACAAGGAAGTGTTGCAGATTCACGCATGACAAAACCGGAATCTATTGAAAGTATTAATCCGATGAATAAAGTAGTTAATCTTTCTAAAAAAGTTGACTTGAACAATATTAAAATAGTTAAAAAAGACGGTACTCTAGAAGAATATAATGTTCAAAAAGTTGTTAATGCCGTAAAGAAATCTGCTGCAAGAATGCTTGTAGAGCTTACAGAACAAGATTTACAAAATATCTGTGAGCATGTAGATAATAGTGTTTTTGCTCAAAGACAAGATTATATAGATATTTCAAAAATGCATTGTATTGTTGAAAATGCATTGGAAGATGTTAATCCTAAAGTTGCAAAAAGCTACAGAAATTATAGAGATTACAAAATCGACTTTGTAACCATGCTTGATAAAGTTTATCAAGAATCTCAAAGAATCATGTATATTGGAGACAAAGAAAATTCAAATGCAGATTCTGCATTAGTTTCTACAAAGCGTTCTTTGATATTCAATCAACTTAATAAAGAACTTTATAAAAAATTCTTTTTAACAGTACCTGAATTGCAAGCTGTTCGTGACGGTTATATTTATATTCACGACATGTCTGCAAGACGTGATACAATGAACTGCTGTTTGTTTGATGTTGCAAACGTATTAAAAGGCGGTTTTGAAATGGGTAATCTTTGGTACAACGAACCAAAGTCATTGGAAGTTGCATTTGATGTTATCGGAGATATTGTAATGGCTGCTGCAAGTCAGCAATATGGCGGTTTTACCGTTCCGGAAGTTGACAGAATTCTTGCTCCTTATGCTCAAAAAACATACGAAAGGCAGTATGATAAGTATATTGAAATGGGTGTTTCTCCGGAAAAAGCTGACGAAGTTGCAACCCGTGATGTAGAAAAAGATTTCCATGACGGTTTCCAAGGTTGGGAATATAAGTTTAATTCCGTGGCTTCTAGCCGTGGCGATTATCCTTTCATTACTGTAACAACAGGTTTGGGTACAGGGAAATTCGAAAAGATGGCTTCTTTAATCATGTTAAACGTAAGAAAAGAAGGACAAGGTAAAAAAGAACACAAAAAACCTGTATTGTTCCCTAAGATAGTTTTCTTATACGATAAAGAACTTCACGGAGAAGGTAAAGAATTGGAAGATTTGTTCCACGCTGGTGTTGAATGTTCTAAAAAAACAATGTACCCTGACTGGCTTTCTATGTCAGGAGATGGTTACATTGCAAGCATGTATAAAAAATATAAACGTGTAATTTCTCCAATGGGATGCAGAGCATTTTTATCTCCTTGGTTTGAACGAGGAGGGATGAAACCTGCGGATGCAGATGATAAGCCGGTGTTTGTAGGAAGATTCAATATCGGTGCTATAAGTTTGCACTTGCCTATGATTTATGCAAAATCTCAAAAAGAAGGTAAAGATTTTTATGAAGTTCTTGATTATTATATGGAAATGATTAGAGGACTTCACAAGAGAACTTATGATTATCTTGGAGAAATGAGAGCATCTATAAATCCATTAGGCTTCTGTGAAGGCGGTTTTTATGGCGGTAATCTTGGTTTCCATGATAAAATTAAGCCAATTTTAAAATCAGCAACCGCTTCTTTTGGTATTACAGCGTTGAATGAATTGCAAGAACTTTATAATCAAAAATCATTGGTGGAAGATGGCAATTTTGCTTTAGAAGTAATGCAGTATATCAACAAAAAAGTTACTCAATACAAAGAAGAAGACGGAAATCTTTATGCTATTTACGGAACACCAGCAGAGAATCTTTGCGGTTTGCAGGTAAAACAGTTCCGTAAAAAATACGGTGTAGTTGACAAAGTATCCGATAAAGGTTATGTGTCAAACAGTTTTCACTGCCATGTATCAGAAAACATTGGACCTATCGAAAAGCAAGATTTGGAAGGACGTTTCTGGGAATTATTAAATGGCGGTAAGATTCAATACGTAAAATATCCTATCGGTTACAATACAAAAGCAGTTGAAACTCTTATTGAAAGAGCTATGGACAAAGGGTTTTATGAAGGCGTAAATCTTTCACTTTCATACTGTGATGATTGCGGTCATGAAGAGTTGAATATGGATGTTTGCCCGAAATGCGGAAGTAAAAATTTAACAAAAATTGACCGTATGAACGGCTATCTTTCATATTCAAGAGTAAAAGGCGATTCAAGGCTTGCTGATCACAAGATGGAAGAAATTGCAGACAGAGTGAGCATGTAAATGCGTTTGCCGGTGTGAGCGCCGGAACGTGCTTGCATTTAGCAAGACTGACAGGGCGCAAAACATTATGTAACCGCCGTAGCGAAAGCGGAGGGAAGTTAGCAATCTTTGATTGCACGAGCGGAAAATTATAAAACATAAGACATAATAAGGCGCAGAGCAAAAAGGTCAATCAATGAATTATCATGATATAACAAAACAAGATATGCTAAATGGAGACGGTATAAGGGTTGTACTGTGGGTTTCGGGGTGCAATCATCATTGTAAAAACTGTCAAAATCCGATAACTTGGGATGAAAATGGCGGACTTCCTTTTGATAAAGCCGCAGAAGATGAACTTTTTGAAGCTCTTGATAAACCTTATATCGATGGTATAACTTTTAGTGGTGGTGATCCTTTGTTTCCGAATAACAGGAGTGAGGTTTTTAGGTTAATAAAAAAAATCCATGAAAAACTTCCTCAAAAAACTATTTGGCTTTATACGGGTTACTTGTGGGAACAGATTTGTAACCTTGAGGGAGTTGAAGATATTGATGTAATTGCTGAAGGTGAATTTGTAGAAGAATTAAAAGATAACAATTTACATTGGGTCGGCAGTTCTAATCAACGGGTTATTAAAGTCAAAGAGACTTTAGAATTAGGCAGTATTGTTTTAAATGAATCTTAATTAATAAAAAATTTAGTCTATATATATGACAAATTTTAGTGTTTTATTTTTTATAATATGAAAATGGACGAAAAGGCTTTAGATAAAAAATACACAGATTTTATCGAAGAAATAGTTTCACAGGTTCAGGAACTAATTCCAAGGGATATTAATAAACTTCAGTCTGATTATCTAAAGAATAATATTGAAAAATCATCCAAAACCCTCGCCCAATCAATGCAAAATGATAAATCTTTTTCTAAATTAGATTTTCAAACAAAATGTACCTATCTTCAAATTATGGCAGAGTGGTCTTTTCATAAAGAAATAGATCTTTTTCGTTCAGGAATCCCTGCAAAATATTGGAAACAAATTATGCAAAAGATTTGGACAACAATGTGGGATGTAATATGTGCTTGTGTAAAAAATGATGCAACGGAAGTCGTTTTGCTGGATGTGATAGAAAAATATGTATCCAAAACATATGTTGAATCTATAGAAGAACTAAAAAAACAGAACGCTATTACCGAAGAAACTGAAGAAAAAGCTAAAGAACAATCTAATATTAAAATAATGGCAAAACAATTACATTTTTACCAAAATTTTGTTAAATGGCTAAAAAGAGGATTATTTTTATTATTTCTCGGAGTAACAATTGGTCTTGCAGTTTCATTCATTGTTTTCAAATTTAAGATGCTCGGAATAATAATTGTCTTGAGTGCCGCAATAATTCTCAATGTTATAATATTAATGGGCAATAACAAGAAATAATAAATCTTAATTCTTAAACGTTTGAAGAATCATAATTTCTTTTTAATTCTTCAATGCTGTCTCCGCCATATTTCAATAGTATTTCATTAAGTAAAACCCAAGCAACTCTTGATTCTGCAACAACTGCGCAGGATTCAACCGCACAAACATCAGAACGCTCGTAATGCGCTTCTGCATTTTGATTAGTCTCTGAATCCACAGATTTAAGCGGTTTTGTCATTGTAGGAATTGGTTTCATTACAGCCGATACAATAATATCTTGACCATTGGTAATACCGCCTTCAATGCCTCCGGCGTGGTTTGTAGGACGTTCTATCGTTCCATCAGAACCCACAATAAATTCATCATGATAATTACTTCCATAAAAACCGAGAGGATTTGTTCCGATTTCTACAGTTTTTACAGCGGGAATACTCATTACAGCTTGTGCAATTCTTCCGTCAATCCCTCTATCCCAATGAACATAAGACCCTAAGCCTATTGGAACATTTTTGTATATAACAACAAATTTTCCACCGACAGAATCCCCTTTTTCTCTGGTTAAATCAATTTCTTCATTAAATTTTTCCGGAGAACATGCACATCCGATTTGCGTTACCTGCGAAATACCTTCTATTCCCAGAGTTTTTAAAACTAATTTTGCAATTGCTCCAACCGCAACTTCAATAGCTGTCTTTCTTGCGCTTGAACGTTCCAAAATATTTCTTAAATCTTTTTGATTATACTTTACACTTCCTGCAAAATCAGCATGTCCCGGCCGGTATACAGAAAAAGCTTTTTCATTAGTCATATCCTGAGCAGAGGTACTCATAATTTTTTGCCAGTTTTCAAAATCTTTATTCTTTATTACTAAGGTTATTGGTGAACCGAGAGTTTTGCCAAATCTTACTCCTGAAGTTATTTCAACAGAATCATTTTCTATTTGCATTCTGGCACCCCTGCCGTAACCTTTTTTACGTCTTTGCAGTTCATTATTTATAAAATCAGTGTCGATAGAAATACCTGCAGGAATACCTTCTATAATTGCACTAAGGCAAGGTCCATGACTTTCACCTGATGTTAAAAATCTAAATTTTTCCATATTTATATCCTTTGTTTTGTATAATTCTAACAATTTTTTGTCATATTTTCAATTCATTAAGCGGGTATGCAACATATTAAAAATTTTATGCCATAATTTTATTATGAAGAAAATTTTAATTGTAGATGATATTCCCGGTTGGATAAGATTTCACAAAAACAATATTGAATATTTGGGAATTAACGACCTAACAATTGATACCGCAGAAAGTGCCACTGAAGCTCTTTCCAAAATAGAGGTTTCGATTGATTCGCCATACGATATAATATTTACTGACATGCA
>FLNU01001367.1_pt1 | contig 24215 bp, 25 predicted proteins | sample 1140361 | NCBI WGS metagenome assembly FLNU01 (sample SAMEA3878206, study PRJEB12797) | bioreactor metagenome | biome: Moose rumen | place: Sweden | collected 2011-10 | reverse complement strand
AATATGAGGCTTGAAACCGGTGAAATTGGTGAGATTTGTGTCGAAGGTAAACATGTTTTGAAAGAATATTATAACAGTGAAAAAGCACAAAAATTTGCAAAAATTCACTATAATGGGCAAATCTGGCACAGAACAGGTGATGCCGGATATCTTGATAATGAAAACAGACTGTTTTTAATGGGCAGAGTAAAAAACAGATTTGAACATGACGGTAAAGAAGTTTATGTTTTTCCTATCGAAAACGCGTTGCTTGAAATTGATGGAGTTGAAATCGGTACCGTTCTAAAAATTAATGACAAAATCATAATCGTTGCAGAAACAAAACTTTCGCACCCAAAATTAACCCAAGAACTTGTTAGTAGAAATTTTGAATTTGATAAACTTATAATTACAAAAATTCCGCGAGATCCGCGTCATAACTCGAAAATCGATTATGACAAACTAAAAAAAATCCTCTCATAACGAGAGGATTTTTGATTTATAAACTTTCATACCAATCCTTTAAATCTTTGCGTTTTACTTTACGAGTTGAGGTTTTTGGTAATTCATCTCTATGCAAAACTATAACCGTTGGTGCTTTATATGGTGCAAGGTTAGCTTCTGAAAGTTTCTTCACTTCATCTTCCAATAATTTTTGGATTTCTTCATCTGTTTTCTTCTGTAAATCATCAGCAGGGCTGATAATCGCACCAACTTCTTCCGTTCCGGCTTTGTTACCGGATTTTATATTCAAAGACATTACACAGACTTCTTTTATAAATTCTGAAGTTTCTAATACAGCTTCAACTTCTTCAGGGAAAATCTTTTTCCCTCCACCTAAGACAATCATATTCTTAATTCTGCCTGTGATTTTAATAAACCCTTGTTTGTCAATTTCTCCAATGTCGCCTGTGTGGAACCAACCATCTTCATCAATAACTTCTTTTGTCATTTCAGGTTTATTATAATACCCCTGCATAACATTAGGACCTGTTGCTAAGATTTCACCATTATCTGCAATTTTTACCATAACAGACGGCAAAGCCTGACCAACCGTACCGATTTTTGAATGACCGTAGCGATTTGTTGAAATAGTTGGCGATGTTTCTGTTAAACCATACCCCTGGAATACAGGAATACCAATTCTTTCAAAAAATTCTGCAACACTATCTTCTAACGGTGCGCCGCCACAAATAAAACATTCCAACTTCCCGCCTAAACCATCAATAACCGATTTAAACATCAATCGTCTTAATTTGCGTGGTGCAAATTTTGCCAACCCGTAAAGAATTTTGAACGCTTTTTGAGCAGTTTCCGGCTGTTTTTTTATCTGCTTATCTATACTGTTTTTGAGCATTTTGGCGACCAAAGGAACAACAATCATATTTGTAATTCCTTTTTCTTTCATTGTTGATGTTAGTTCTTTAGGGTTTAAAGATTTTATATAAACGACTTTTGCTCCCATATATAACATTCCGAAAAATCCGCAATCTAACTCTAACAAGTGATTTAACGGCAAAATAGAAAGCAAAGTATGTTCATTTGTCAATTTAAACATATATTCAAAATCTCTGAGTTGAGAATAGATGTTACCAAAACTAATCATTACCCCTTTAGGATTCCCTGTTGTACCTGATGTGTAAACAATCAAAGCAGTTTCATCTAATGTTCTTGGTCTGCCTAAATCTTTTTCTATATCCGCCTCAAGTGTTGAGACTCGTGGGTATTGTGCAATATTATTTTCATTTACCCCTTCATTTTCATCATCAAGAACGAAAATATGCTCAATAGACGAAACATTATTTTTAACTTCAATTGCATGTTCTAAGTAGTGACTTGAACACAACAAAATTCGTGGATTACAGTCATTCAAAATATGCGTATGTTCAGGTACTGTTAATTTTACATCCAAAGGAACAGTTATTGCTCCCGTTTGAATTGACCCAAACATACCAATTGAAAATTCAGGACGGGATTCACATATTATAGCAATTCTTTCCCCTCTTTGGACTCCAACGGTTTCTATTAAATAATTTGCAAATTTCTTCGCTTTTCTTGAAATTTCAATATAACTTAATTCTTCATAACCTTCTTTTGTTTTAAGAGTAAGTGCTTTAACTTGACCGTAAATGTCGCCCTTTTCCTGCATCAAATCAAGGAAATTTGAATGTAATTTGTGGTCGATTTTATAAAACTGTCTGCGCTCCAGCGATTTTTTCATAAAGTTTACACGTGTTTGAAGTTCGTGTGCTATCTCTTTTTCATCGCGTTCAAATTCTGTAATCGGCTGTCCAAACTGAATAACAATTTCGTTGAACAATTTCGGAAGTTTGCGAGTTCTTCCCCAAGTTTCAAAACCGCCTTTTATTGCAAACGGAATAATCGGAGAATTTGTAGCTTTAGCCATTAAACCAACTCCGCGATTAAATTTACAAAGTTCCCCGTTAGGTGTAAATTTGCCTTCAGGGAAAATTATTACTGCTTCACCTGAATTCAATTTTTGATTTGCACTTTCTATTGCTTCCAATCCTTTACCAAATTTCAATGGCAAAACATTATAATATTTTAAAAGATGTCTTACGATAGGAACTTTAAATGCAGCAGGCCCTGTCACAAACCACAGTTGACGATGCGTTGCCATTTGAACAATAAACGGGTCAAGATGTCCTGTATGGTTTCCCGCCAAAATACATTTACCCTTGCGCGGTATATTTTCTGCACCTTCAATTCTGTACCTGAACAAAAGCAAGAAAATATGTCCCAAAGTTGCCTTGAGCAAGAAATATCTGAAAGATTTATCAAATATAAGTATTAACGCCGCTAAACCAAATGAAATAACTGCAATTCCTCTAAACACATTCAACGGATTAATAAATCCTACAATATGTGCAACAATTGCTGTTCCGATTAAAAAGCTCAAAGTGCTTGCAGTTAAATTTAAACCGAAAATTTTACCTCTGACTCTATCAGGTGTAATTTTTTGCAAAATTGTATCTAACATAACAATTACAACAGAATCAGCCATTCCAATCGGAACAAGCCACATCCAAGCGCTTTCTATTGTTTTACAAAGTGGAACGGTTATAAGAGCCAAACATAATACAATAAAACCGCTTGCGAATAAGTGCGGAATTCTCATTATTCTTGCAAAATAAATCGTTGCCCCCATGCCGGCAACAATACCAACACCCAAAAGTGTTCTTAAATAAGTTAAATCAGAAAAACTCAATCCGTAATAATCTGTAACTAAAGCGTTCAAACCGTTAGAAAATACAGCTACTATAAATTGCAGACAAATTGTTAACCCGACTAGATATAATGCCTTTTTATGATTTTTTAAATCATTCAAGGCAACTGCCATATCGTTTGTTTTTTCTTTTTTTACAAAATAATTTTGAGGGATTAAAAATTTAATAACTGCGGTCAAAATTGACCCAATTAAATACATACCGGCAACTACAGAAAATGCCTGAACATTTCCAATATTTATCAAATAATTTGCGGCAAAAGCTCCAAATAATAATGCAATCGCACCAATTGAGGAAGTTAAAGCGTTTGCAAATTTTAACTGTTCACTTTTAACAACATTTGTAACGGCAGACATTTTTGCAGGATAGAAAAATGCCGCCCCTGTTCCTAAAATAAAAGCAAATGTATAAATCAGATTTTGTGATAATTGAGGGGTAAAAATTATCACACCGACTGTAATTGCTCTAAATAAACAACTTAAAGAGAGAATAGCTTTTCTTGAAAATCTGTCACATAATGCACCCGAAAAGGGACTAAGCAGAAATTGAGGTAAAAGAAAAACAAAAAACATTGTTGCAATTGATTTTCCTGCACTACCTGACAACTTTAATAAAATCGCTACAAGCAAAAATTGCACAATTGCATCCGCAAAATGCGAAAATACCTGTCCAAAAAATAATTTATCAAATTCTAAGTTTGCTAAAGGTCCAAATTTTTTCTTAATCCCGTACATTCTCTCTCCCTCTTAATTTACAACTTTCCATTTTATTATATATGAAAGAAATAAGCAATTTTTTATGGTATCTTAATAAAAAAAGGAGATTTATATGACCTATATTAAACTACAAGGACTTGACATTGACGGAAATGAAAAAGAATATTCGCTAAATTATTTTAAAGGTCAAATAGTAATTTTATATTTTTACCCTAAAGATAATACATCAGGCTGTACTCAAGAAGCTTGCGATTTTCGTGATAACATAAACCGTTTGACAAATTATGCTACAGTAATAGGTGTTAGCCCTGATAGCATTAAAAGCCACAAATCATTTAAAGAGAAACAGAGTTTAAATTTTATTTTGTTATCTGATCCGGAACATAAACTAGCTGAAGCCTTTGATGTTTGGAAAGAAAAATCAATGTACGGCAAAAAATATATGGGAATTGAACGTTCAACATTTATCTTGGATAAAGACGGTAGAATTGAAAAAGAATGGCGCAAAGTCAAAGTCAAAGGTCATGTGGATGAAGTGATTGAATATATATAATAACAAATCCTTTGTTGCTACGTAAAATTGAAATTTAAAAATAGTTTAAAAGGGGTTTAATCGGCGTTCAATAGTGCTCAAAAATTTTGTGTTGAGATGATCCAATTTCCGACACATATACTTGATGTTTCTTCACACAAGAGCGATGAATAGTGTAGCTTGAAAGGGGGGCACACTATGGTTGAAAAAGATTACAAACTATATGGAACAAAGATTTTAAATTTAAAAACTCAAGAAATAGGTTTATTGATTTGTTTATGGGAAAACAAATATGCGGATAAAACTGTAGATTTTGCTACTTGTGTTGATAAAACCGGCAAACGTTATAACATTGAACTTGATAATATCAGAGGGTTTGAAGATGATTTTGAGAAATAAATTAACTAAAGAAACGTTAGATATTCCATATTCAGAATTTAGTAAAAAGTTTGCAAAAGAAATTAAAGATGCGTTTGAAAGTTATCGTAAAACACAATTAAATAAATATTCTTGGAACTTCAAAGATGACAATTCTTTGGAGTTTAATTTTTATTTTGAACTACATTGGAACTTTAACCATTTTGGAATGTCAAACTGGTTTATTGAAAAAATGTAATTTTTGAACACTAAACATATTTTAAACGGCATTTAAACGCCGTTTAAATTTTTGCTAATTTTTCCAAAAACTTCCGACTAAAATGTCAAAGTCGCGATACTTTATGTCAAAGTCCATGATACAAAACAGCGATCTCAAGTGCGAGGTTCGGACTCGCGACCTTGGTTAGGAGACTAGGACTCCTGACCTAATATTTAATTGTCATACACAATTTAACTCTGTATTAAACTAATATCAAGTGTTTAGGATAACAATTGACATTTTTTGTATCATTCAGACACAATTATTTATCGAATAACTAATTCCATAATTCAGATTTACAGATTAAGTCCACCAATTTTTATGATATTTTTTTAGCATATACCAAAATTTATTATAATGTTTTTCTTCCATTCTATGAACTAATTGAATTTTCTCTTTCGCTTTTGGGTCATCATACACAATATGATATAATTTCCCATATTTCGGATCTTTTTCTTCACATTCTTCCATATGCGATTCAGGCCATTCATAATAATCCGTCCAACTTCTATATCTGTCTAAATGAGCTAATGTGCATTTAATTTGTTGTATAGCTCTTTTTACATTATGTGAAGCGTGCCAATTATCTTTTTCTTGAGCTTTTTTCATTTCTTTTAGTTGCATTTCTATAAAATCATATATACTCTCATAATCCCAATTTTCTGTTTTCCAACACAATTTTAACCATTTAGGTAGTCTTTGAAGAAATCTTCCTAAATGTCTTAAAAATATCATAGGCCGATTGTACCAAAATATCTCGACCAGCCAATCTTTGACAGTCATTTTATTATCACCATCTATGTCTAAACTTTTTATAAATGAAGGTCTTACCATATCAATATTCCTTTTTCCTCATATTATGATATAATTCAAGAAAATCAAGTTTAAGGAGTTTATAATGGATATTTTTACCGAACGAGATTGGAAACTTTTTAGAGCCAAACTCCCAGAGTGGCAAGAAAATTATATGGATAAGCTAAACAAAGAATATAAAGAGATACTTAATAGTGATAAATTACCTTCTGAAAAGTTCTGGGGACTTGAAAAAAGAATATTTAATGACAAAAAACATGTTGGTGTAACTGCTGTAATGAGCCGCTCAAGATTTTTGGATAATATCTTTTCTTTACTTTACGAAAAGGCAATTGTTTTTGAGGATTTATCTGATTTTAGTGATGAATTAAAAAATCATGTCCATAACATTTTGAAGTATAATTAAACTATGAAAATAGATGATTTTGAATACTATGTAGATACAAAAATTCTTGAAAGAGGAAGAGAACTCTTTGAAAAAAGATGCGTTTGTCACACTGATAGTTATGGTGCAAATTGGTATTTTAGTGTAAAGGGAACAAAATTATATCGTACAGTTGTCTGTTTACACAAAAATGGTAATATAAATTTTGAAAGCTGCAACTGTCCTTATGCAGAAAGGTATTTATGCAAACACGTTATTGCATGTTTATTATATATAAGAAAAGAACTTGGCATTAAACGTGAAACAATGTTATCAAAGTTTATAAAGAAAAATCCGGAACTTGTTGAGCAAAAAGATTACAAAAAATTTACTAAAAAATTTATGCAAAGTATATTTAATAAAATCCGCCATAGTGGCTATATTGAATATGATGATATGCCGGAATTTGCCATTGCAATAGACGAACTTTTGGCATATTTTAAAGAAAATAAAGAAATATTTGATAATAAACAGCTTTTACTTGAACTTTGTTTATTTTTAATAAATACAATCAGCAAGACAAAATATAATTGTGATGATTCTAATGGCGAAATTACGGATTCTTTTTATACTGTAACAGAATTTATTGAACAGAATATATTAGAGCAAAATAATGCCTTGTTTAGTATATCTTTTGATGACTTAACAAGTCCTAAAAACGAGTATGACTTCGAGTTGGATAAATTACCGGAGCTTGCTTGTCAGTTTACTCAAACCGATATTGATAAACAGAAAATCAAAAAATATTTGAAAAACTTAATAGAAACTTCTGATTATCCAAAGCATTATATAGAAGTATTTGATAGGTTTTTTAAAGGATAAATAATTTAGAAGTATGATAAACTTACAAAAATTAAGACATTTGAGCTGTATTTGTGCGTATTGTGGTAAAATTATGCCAATGAATGAGAGGACAAACGATCATATCATTCCAAGGAGTGCCGGTGGTCAAACAGAAGCAAATAATATTGTAATATGCTGTCAGGAATGCAACGGATTAAAAGGAAGCACTTTAATTAATGATTTTCTTGAAAAATATCCCGAAAAAGCAGAATGTTTCTATAATTATTTGAATATGATAGATTATCAAACCGGAAATAGTGAATATTCTAATGCGGTTTCAGAAGTTTTATCCGAGTCGTTGAGGATGTCGTATAAACGGAAGAAGCGCCGTGAGAAAAAATTACGCAAGAAACAGAAAAAAGCAACAAATACAAATTCCATAAAGCGAGAAGATATACAAGATATTGAATACCAATTTGAATTAAGCGGGCAGAAATTTTATATTAATGAACTTCAAGCGAAAATACTTGATTATTATCTAAAACATCCTGATTTTTCTGATTACAAAACTTTTGTAGAAAATTTGGGAATTGGAAAAACTCGATTTATCAGAGAAATTTGTTGCATAAATAATCTAACCGGAATTTTTAAAATTAAAAAAATGAGTGAAAATGGAATTGTTTTAAATGATTTTATATGTGATAACATTCAAAATAAAATCATTAAAACTTCAGAAAAACCAAACTGTCAAAGTTTTTTACCAAGTATAAATAATGAGTCTGAAATTTTAATACTTGGCTCTATGCCCGGGATTAAATCATTGGAGGAACAACAATATTATGCACATCCGCAAAACAGGTTTTGGAAATTGATGGGGTTATTTTGTAATGTTGAAAATTTGCATGATTTAAATTATCAAAAAAATTACAAAATTTACTAAAAAATCAAATCGCACTGTGGGATGTAATTCAGTCTTGCAATCGTGATGGAAGTCTTGATTCTAATATCCAAAATGAAGTACCAAATAATCTCCCGGATTTATTAAAACAATTTCCAAATATTAAAATCATTTGTTTAAATGGAAATAAAGCTTATACAGCATTTAAAAAGTATTTCCCTGATTTATTAGAAAAATACAATTGTTATAAATTACCATCCACAAGCCCGGCTAATGCAAGTTATAAATTGGCTAATTTATATAAGGAGTGGAGTAAAGCTATTAATTTGCTGAAAACTTCCGGCTAAATATGTCAAACTTGCGATACTTTATGTCAAAATCCCTGATACAAAACAATTGATGTATCAAAAGCAGAAAAAAGCAAAGTTAAATTTGTATTCTATAGGTCAAGAGACTCGAACTCTCGACCCAATGTTTAATTTTCATACACAATTTAACTCTGTATTGAAGCAATATCAAGTTTTTTGATTATACATTTACCCATTTTGTATCAAGCAGGCACATATTTTTTCAAATAATCGTTTAAATTATATTTCATTTTTAAAGAATCATAAGTCATTCTACGGATTTTTCCTGTTATTGGATAATCAACAAAAGCTCTGTCGTGAAGTCCTGCTATTGCCCACAAAATTCCTACATACCCGCTTGCAGAAGGTGCGTCGTAAGCATATTTGTCATTCAAATATATTGCGATTTTTAGTGCTTCATTAGGTGAAGAAGTCCATTCTAAAATCTTTTTTGCCCAATACATTCTTAAATATCCGTGAATTACTCCTTCTTTCAATAACTGGTTTTGTGTTGCATTCCATAACTTATCGTGTATTTTAGCCTCCTCAAGATCAATAAAAGAATACATATAAGAGCGAAAATCATCCTTATGGTTATTTAAAGACATTTTTGCCCAAGAAGGTATGCCAGAAAAATCCTTAAAATTTTCAGCATAAAGACAAAAATTATCTGCTAATTCTTTTCTGATTATAAGCTCGTCTAAAAATATCTCCTTATTTATATCATTTACCCCTGATTTTATAACCTCAAGTGCAACTCTTTGAGAAGAGAGAAAACCTAAATTTAAATATTTAGATAATCTTGAAGTAACATTTTTATCAGGGAAATTTTTATATTCCGCATAATATGGCAGTTTGTTTTTAATAAAATCATCTAATACATAATCTGCTTCGACTTTTTCTGTTGTTAGATTATCAAATTCAGTCAAAAAAGGATAAATGTTGTAGTAAATTTTTCTGCGTAAAGTTGCGGCAGAATATTCCTGTTTACCAGAAACATACCTTGCAGGAACAATATTATGTCCGTCAATTTCATAAATTTTGCAATCAATATTTTTTTGATAGTCTCTTTTTAAAATCGGATTAAAATCAAGGATTAAAAGTGCGGGATTTGTTTCTTGTATTATTTCAACAGGTGGTTTATTTATTATTTCAAAATCAAGATTTTGTTTATGAAATATTTTCTGTGCCTGAACAATTTGCCTATCTATAAATTTTTGTTTTAATTGATATTCATAATTTATTTTCGGATGAATAATTTTTAGGGATAAATTAAGTTCTCGGCTTTTTTGTATTGCAAATTGCAGGGCCAAATTATCCTTTGCTCTGATTTCTCTTTCGCATAAATAAATGATATTTCCCGCTTTTATAGTCTTATTGTTTACTTCAACAATCCTTGCTGAATTAACAATATTTTCTGTTTCAAAATAATCCGGTATATAACTTAACAGAGTATTTTTAGTAATTTTCGGCATTTATAAATTTTAAATTGCTTAATTAAACATTTCATTCACTAAACTATTATTTTTTAAATATTTATGTTATCTTAGGGAAAAAGGAGATTTAAATGAACGATATTAAACTACAAGGTCTTGATTCAGGCGGAAATGAAAAAGAATATTCATTAAGTGATTTTAAAGGACAAAAGGTAATTTTGTATTTTTACCCGAAAGATAATACATCAGGCTGTACTCAAGAAGCTTGTGATTTTAGGGATAATATTAATCGATTAACAAGCTATGCAACGGTAATTGGCGTAAGTCCAGATAGCATAAAAAGTCATAAGTCTTTTAAAGAAAAACAGAGTTTGAATTTTATTCTGTTATCTGATTCTGAACATAAACTTGCGGAAAAGTTTGAAGTTTGGAAAGAAAAATCAATGTATGGCAGAAAATATATGGGAATTGAACGCTCAACATTTATCCTTGACAAAGACGGCAAAATCAAAAAAGAATGGCGGAAAGTAAAAGTTAAAGGGCATGTTGATGAAGTGATTGAATATCTAATAAAATAATTGATAAACATAAATTTTTGCCCAATGTAAAAGAGCAGCCAGTTTGAGAAGAAAGAACAGAGATTCTGATAATTTTGGTGCAAAAAATTGTATATTAGGGACTTATTTAACGGGATAATGAGTATTAAGCGGAGAATTCAAAGCTCTCATCCCCGCACTTCCTAGTTTAAATTTTGCATCAGATTCTTTTTCGAGAGGTTTTTCAAATAAAATTTCTTCAGTGCCGTTTTGTGTGGCATATCTTTTTTTTATTATTTCTTTATCATTTTTGTATATAGAATATTTGTTATTATTGTAAAAAGTAGAATCTTTGCCTTTATATACCAGTGTACCATTAACAATTTTACCGTCTTTATTATATTCGAGCATATATCTTTTTGTTATTGGGTAAGGAATTCTATTGTGATCATATCCAGTATCTATTACTTGGGTATATTTTTTACAAGATACATAATCTCCAGTTTTTGTATATTTTTTTGATGCCTGTAAAACACCATCCTTATATTCTAAAACAAATTTTTCACCATTTTTATTAACTTTTTCTAGAGTTCCCGTATATAGCGTCCCATCAGCATTTGATACGATTTCTTTATTAACTTTTAACCCTTTTTGCTCAAAAAAGTTTGGTTTCTTAGAAGATGCTGGAGGATTTGAATTCGGTGATGAATGAGGAGTTCCATTTGATTTAGAATTATTTCCTTTTAATTTACCTAACAAATTCTTAACATGTTTACCCTTACAGAAAATAAAATCTGCACCAATCGCCAATGCTGTAGTAACTCCTATTCCAATAGCCCACTGCCCAGCTGAGAACTTTTCTTTGGTTTGGTCTGTATATGCTTCAGCAGCATTATGATAATTAGATGGTGTTTGCAAGTTTATATTAGGTTGAGGCACATTAACTGGTTGAAGAGCATTTTGTACATTACTAAATGCTAGGGATTAATAACCATAACCACGGTTTTGATACATGTACGAATTAAAGTTAACTTTTGGATAAATATTCATAGACCTACCTTATTCAACACTAACTATTTATATAAAAGCACAAAGAAATAAATAATTGCCTTTTGCATTAAGAAATATTAAACTATGTGGGTCGTAGGTTGTGTTTCAACCTGACAATAACTTTTGAGTGCAACTATTAGTACAAAAAGTGAAAAAGAGCGGACATTTCGGACATTTGAGTCTACTGATTTCCAACCTTTTTAAATCGGCAAAAGCAGGATTGCTTCGGGCTTTTGCCCTAGCAATGTTATTCCCCACTTCCGGTCAAACGTCCTGTTAAAAGATACCCAAATTTTACAACAAACTTCCAACTAAAATGTTAAACTCGGGATACTTTATCTAAAAATCCCTAATACAGGATATCCGCCCTGTGAGTTCTCACCCCACTAACACAACGAAAAAGAAGTACATAGAACAAATCCTATGTACTTCTTTTTGGACTATTTGCATCGCTATTCGAACTAAATAAAAACTCAAGAATTCATATTGATACAAAAAAATGTATTTTTTATGTAACCTTCAATTTAAAACTTGTTGCTTAATTTTTTATAAAAACATTCTCATTTGACAAAATACTATAATTGTAGTATAATTAACACATTCACCTCTCATTTATTCGTTTTAAATTTGCAAATTTAATTTTGCATCCAAACTACTAGACTTGAAGTTTATGAAAGGAGAACTTTATTATGAAAACAAATTAAATACCCACATAATCATTGATATGAATAAAAGTATAATAGCAACAAAAAACAAAAAACTAGCCGATAAAAATCCAATAGAAAATACTACATTATAAATGGCAACAATTAACTTTGGTATCTTAATTTTTAGGTTTAATTTAAAATTAGGGAACTTCTTTTCGATTAGATATTTTCTAATCAAAATTTCCAAAATAGTAAACACTATAAAAACTAGAATTATTAAGAAACAAGATATAACATATGCTGCACATATATCTTTAGCCGAAGGGAATACATTATGACTAAATGGTTCAAATTCAATATTTTTAAAAACAATATATAAAAATATACAAAAATAGAACCATAAAGCAGATATATTTGCAAAAAAATATTTTCTATATTCAAGGAATTTCATACGGTAATTGTATTACAAAGATATTAAAAATAAAAGGAGAAAAGAAAATGTCAAACTTTTTTAATCAAACAAAAAATGCTTATAATTTTTTACAAAATAATAATTCCAGAAAAAACTATAATGACGATATGGTCAAAAAAACTTGGCACTACCAAAAGAAATACGGTTTTGAAACAAGCCCAAGACAAGGTCATGAATTTTGGAATAATGAAGCAGATGCATTTAAGCATACATTTGCTGGAGCAGATGCTTATTTTAAATATGGTTCGGCAATAAGCAAAATTGGCGGAATTTATCATGAACTAGAAACTCCTCACAATCCACAAGGGGAATGGAACATGGATTCTTGGAACAATCATCAAGGTCGTGAAATCACACGGGAAATTCAAAAAGAATACGGAGATGATTTTATGAAATTATCGCAACAACAACGAGATGATATTATTGCAAGTAAAGTTATGGACAGAATGCGTAACGGGCAACTTATAACAAATCCAAACGATAAAAGAAAATATACAGGCGTAACAGAGAATTTTGTTAATGGTATAAAAAGAATACAAGAAACCAACTTGCCATTTACTCCGACAAGAGGAGTTGGCGGAGTACAAAATAATGGCAAGCCTCTTGGATTTGCGGCTGACATTGATATTAATCAGCTTGCACAACAATTAGGGCTACAATCTTTGAATATAGATATGTCTCAACAAATGCAACCACAACAAAACCCAGGCTTATTAGGTTACACAAATCCACTTACAGGCAGTAACCACATATATACACGTGAAGAAGTGGGACAAATGTCATCAGATGAATTTGCAAAACACAAAAAAGAGATTGACGCACAAACTCGAGCATTTAACGGAACTATGCCGACCAATGGTGATTTGCAACAAGAAGCCTTGACCGGTGGCGGTGTTGTTTATGTAAATTCTTATACACGTTCTGACGGTACAGAAGTTAAAGGGTATTATCGTTCCAAACCAAAATTTTAAGTTACTAATAAGCTAAAAATGTAACAAATATTACAAGTTTTGCTTAAACTGATAGCAGACTCGAACACCTTAAATGCAGTAGTAATAGTAATTTTGGGAATTTTACTCTTTTGAGTGTTAACTTTAAATAAATACTCGAACTTTTAAAATTCAATAATATCAATAAAAAAGACCTTTGATACGGTCTTTTCTGAAAAAATGGAGGATAGGGGACTCGAACTCCTGACCCTCTGCGTGCAAAGCAGATGCTCTACCAACTGAGCTAATCCCCCAAATTTCTTTGGGACTTCAGAATCTTTTCGATCCCTCCGCAAAATCTATTATACATGCTGATTTTTTTTTGTAAACCCCCTTTTATAAAATTAATTGTGATATGTTATCATTGTCATTAATACAGGTAAAAAGTCTTTATCAATATAGTACTTCCCTATTAAACGCTGTTTGATATCATTAAATCCAAATTTTTTACTATAAACGGATGAAAACTGCATATCAACACCATTTCCTCCAATTAATATGTCATTACCTCCCCTACCAGTTAACCGTGATATTGATATTTTTATTTCATCATTTCCAAATTTTCCTTCTATTGTATCACTTTTTAATATAGGTGTTTTTAGTTTTAAATCAACTTCTTTATCCCCAACTTTTCCTCTTATATATTGTTTATAATTATCTTGCTTTAAAAATTTTATATCAACATCCTTATCTCCAATATTGCCCCTTATAAATAAAGGATAATACGGTTTTCTCCCACAATTTAAATTATATTCAACCCCAAAAGATTTACCAACAAAATTCGATAAAGAAGAATCCGATGTCTTACCAACATTTATATCAAAATTGTTATCGACATTATTTTTAATGGCTACACTATCAGAGCCAAAATAAACACTATTTGACGGTGCAAGACAAACACGTGAAATATTGGTTTTGGGTGTTACAGAATTTATTTTCATACCTGTATTAAACCACGGAAATAAGGATTTTTGCTAATATATTAAGATTTATGCCATAAAATAATTCGTTAAACCATCGTGTAATTTCTCGTTTTTGCAAAGTTTTTTAAGTTTTGATATTGCACGGGTCTCAATTTGACGTATACGTTCACGCGAAACTCCATACTGTGAACCAATTTCATCAAGAGTTTTCTTTACTCCGTTACTATCCAAACCGTAACGCAAAATCAAAACATCACGCTCTTTTTGGCTTAATTGATTTAGAATTTTTCTTATATCCTCAAGTAAGTTTTCGCTAGAAACCCTGCTATCAGGTGTTAATGTAGAATTATCCACTATAAAATCCGCAATCTTTGAAGAATCCTCATCAGATGTTGCCGGAGTATCCATACTTATTGTTGATTGAGCGGATTTTATTATTGAATTAAGTTTTGAAACAGAAATCCCCAATCTGTATGAAATTTCTTGTTTTGTAGGTGTCCTTCCCAATTCGGAAGATAATTCCAATGTCGCTTTACGAATTTTGCTTATTGAATCTATCATGTGAATCGGAAGTCTAATAATTCTTGCTTTATCAGCTATTGCACGTGTTATAGATTGTTGAATCCACCAGGTCGCATATGTCGAAAACTTATAACCTTTTTTGTAATCAAAACGAGCCGCAGCTTTTATTAAACCAACATTCCCCTCTTGAATTAAATCCAAAAAAGACAAACCCCTTCCGATATATTTTTTTGCAATACTTACAACAAGTCTTAAATTAGCATTAACCAAAACGTCTTTTGCAAAATTATCATCATTTTCCTGAATCCTTTTTGCAAGCTGCAATTCTTCCTCTGTAGATAATAGAGGTATTTTACCGATTTGGCGCAAATAAATCTTCACACTGTCATCTGAATTTACAGACATTAAACTCTCTTGAATTTTTGGATCTTCAACAGATTTTAATATGTCTTCTCCATCTTGATCTTCGTTTTCTGATTCAAGTTCCTGAAGTTTATGAAAATCTACGTTTTCATCCGAAATTTCTTTCATTATATCTAAATTTTCAATAGGTTTTGACACGGCTATTTGCTCCTCTTATTCATAAGATGATATAACTAAAAATATTTTTAGACACCATACGGTTAGATTATTTTTTTTCTAACTTCTGTCTCAATGTTTCAAAAATGATTGCACTTAAAGCGTTTGAAACGTTTAGGGAATTAAAGTTGTTCTGCATTGGAATTTTAACCACAAAATCTGATAACTTTAAAAGTGATTTTGAAACTCCCGCATGCTCAGCACCCATTATCATTGCAAAGTTCATATCATTATATTTAACATCATAATAATTATCGTTCGCACTTGCATCTGTTGCAATTACCCACCAGTCGTTATCCTTTAAAGTTTGTACTGCATTAACAAGACTATTAACTTTAATTATCGGAATATGATTAATTGCGCCGGCACTAACTTTTTCAACCGTCGAATTTACTTGAACATTACGCCTCGATGGTATTATAATTCCGTCAACACCCGCACAAACACATGTTCTTATTATCGCTCCCAAATTATGAGAATCTTCAATTCCGTCTAAAATTACAATCGAAGAATATCCGTCTTTTTTATTTAATAAAAATTCTTCTAACTCCATATATTTAATAGGAGAAATTTGCGCAATTACTCCTTGATGGTTAAATTCTTCGTAAGGTAAGAATTTTTCACGACCAACAAATTGAAAAATAATTCCACGTTCTTTGGCAAGATCCTTAATCCTATTTAATTTTGCGTCAGAATGAATACTTTTTGATATAAGTATTTTGTTTATTTCTCTGTTACCCGCAATAAGTGCTTCGGTTACAGAATTTTTCCCGTAAATTATATCAAAATTTTCACTCATTATTTTGAGACCTCCAACATCGCATTTAAGCATTTTACCGCTTTTCTTGCTATTTCAGGTTCGATATTGATTTCATTATTCTCTTTTTCAAGAACATTTAATATATCTGTTAATGAAGTCATTTTCATATTAGGACAAATTATATCTTCTTTAATAGGAATAATCTCTTTATTCGGGAAATCACGTTTTAAACGATCTACAACACCTTGTTCCGTTGCAATAATAAAAGAACCGTTGTCACTATTTTTGACAAAATTCATAATACCTGTAGTGCTTCCAACATAATCTGCAATATCTGAAACTGACATATGACATTCAGGATGAACTAAAACAAGTGCTTCAGGATATTTTTTCCTTGCATTCTCAATATCCGACGGTCGAATTTTTAAATGTGTCGGGCAAAAACCCGGATAAGTTATAACTTCAACATTACCAAGTTGTTTTTCAGCCCATTTCCCCAAATATGTATCCGGAACAAATGCGACTCTGCTATTATTTAAGCTTTTTATAATTTCAACAGCGTTTGAACTTGTACAGCATATATCGCATTCTGATTTAACTTCAGCAGTAGAATTTACATAACAAACAAGAGGTATTCCTTCATTTTGAGATTTAAATTCTCTTAATTGGCGAAAACTTAACATGTCTGACATTCTGCATCCAGCTTCAATTTGAGGTAAAAGAACTTTTTTATCGGGAGATAACAATTTTGCCGTCTGAGCCATAAAATATACTCCCGCAAAAACTATAATGTCGGCATCTGTTTTTGATGCAACCTGACTCAATGACAAAGAATCGCCAACATAATCCGCCACCAAATCGACCTCCACAGGCTGATAACAATGTGCTAAAATAACGGCATTTTTTTGCTTCTTCAATTGATTAATCTTTTCTGCGATTGTATACATTTGCAGATAATATCCTCCATTTAGTGTAAATTTATGTTAAGTATTTTTTATCTACAAAATATATTGTATAATAAAAATAAGATTATAGTAACAAACAAATTGGAAAAATTTTAAAGATATGGCAAATTTTTTAGACAGCTTGGGATTAGGCGGAGAGATTGATGTTTATGTAACTGTATCACCTGCAGGTGGTATGGAAATGACGACTTTAGATGCTCATGGCAGTATTAACACGTATGCGCAAACTCCGCTCGACTACAACGAAACTCAAAGAGAAATTACAAGTTACGAAGCATTTAAAGACGCTTTACAGCAGTTATTTGATGCTAGAAATATCAATCCTAAAAAAACAAAGGTTCATTTAAGTCTTCCTTCTGTTTGGCTAGGTCTCAAAGAAGGAATTCAGCTCCTATTAGATGATAATGGCGTTACAAATGTAGTTTTAGGAGAACTAGAACAAACTTATATATTTAAAAGAAAAGATCCTAGACCAAATTGGTTTGAAGCGCTGGCTTCTACCAGTTCTGATTCTAGAAGTGTATTCTACACCGCACTTCAAGAAGATGTAATAGAAAAGATAACAACAATAGTTGAAGATACCGGTGCGACTCTTGTGAGTATAGGCAATGAAATTATTGCAGATTTAAAAGGTTTATATGCTACGGGTATTGCCTCTGAACAAATGAATGATGAAAACAGTCTTTGGAGTTTGATGATTGTAAATAACAGCGGTTTTCAACTAATCGGACTTAAAGGCAAACAAATGGTTGAATATTATGAAGAGCCTTTACCAATTAAGTCTTACGAAGGGGAAGAAATATATTCAGCGATAGAAAATGCAGCTCAAATAGCTCTTATGAATACTACTTCAAGCTCTATTGTTGTAATATCACAAACTAATTTGGTTTCAGCAGAACTTTTATCAAGAGATTTACAATTTACAGGCGAAAAAACTTATGTAGAAGATAATAAATATAGAAAATCTCCTCTTGTTCACATGAGTTTGAATGTTGTTCCTGAAGATCAAATAAAAGTTTCATTACACACCCTCGGGGCAATTGCAAGTGACAGCGTATTGCCAATGGTAGTAGATTTCTTGGCGACAAGTAAAAAAAATGTAATAGATAATATTATTGAAATTCCTATTGGGAATGACAAGTTTTATAGATTAACACCTCTCGTAGCAACTATAATTTCTGTAATGCTTTCATTAATAATTTTAATTCCTATAGGTCTTGGGGTTCTTATATCTTCATCTATGGATAAAAAAGCTAAAGATGAAAGTTCGAAACTTGATACGGAAATTACAGCTATAGATGAAAAATTAAAAGCTTATAACCGTGCTAGTGATAATTCGCAATTTGATCCTGTTGCAGAAATAGAAAAAGTTTTAAAGAATAATAGAAAAAAAATTATGGCGTATGCTGCTTTGGGAGAGTCTATTCCTAAGAACCTTTATTTAACATATTTTATGACCGGAAATGATGGATATATTGATATTAAGGGATGCGCAGATTCGGTTGAAGATATTTATGTATTTTCTAAAAATTTAAAGGATTCCCTTGTAGGTTCAAATTTACGTTTAAGTAAACTCGATTTAAAAGCAAACTCTTTAGATTCAGTAGTTAATAATACTGCTTCCAATATAGATAATGCCCCATATATTTTTGAAATTACTAATATGAGTGATGAGCAGCTATCATCATTCATGGATAAATTACAAGGCAAAAAAAGTGAAGTGAATAATCAAAATGCAGACCAGTCTCCTTCACAAACTCCAGCACCTAAGCCTTCTAATGCTGTAGATGACGCTGAAGAAGAATAATAAAAAAGGAATAAATAATGAATGTAGAGAAACTCAAATATTACTATATACCTATAATCATACTAATTGCAGCGCTAGCAGGTACTTTTTACTTTAGTAAAAATATAGTAACAAATTATCAAAGTTACAAAACTGCGAAAGACGAAATTGAAACTAAAAAGAGTCAATTAGAAGATAAACAAGAAAAACTTGAACAATATCAAAAAGAAGAAGCAGAACAAGCTGCAAAAGAACAAGAACAAAAAACCAGTGGTAAACCATTTTATAAACCAATAGAATCAGGTTTAGACAAGGAATCAGTTATTACTGGAGAATTTTCTGAAATCCTCGAATTAATCCGAGCTAATCAAATTAAAGTTCGCTCTATTACTTATGATTACAATCCTCCAGATGATAATTTTGTCCAAGGAGCAGGAAGTAAATATCATGTCGCTCGTTTGAATATGGAAATGATTGGGAATTATACAAATTATGATAATTTCTTAAAAGAAATGTATAAACATGAACATTTCCTCGATATTCAATCTGTTGAAATCGTTCCTTATAGAAAAAATAAAAAAATTCTTTTAATAAATTGCAAAATTAAATTATATGCGCAAAAATAGAATTTCTACAATTTATATATAATAAAGACCTATTATTTTAAAATAATAGGTCTTTATGTTTCTTATTCAAATTTTGAGAAATCGATTCCAAACATTTGAGAATTTGATTTTAAACAAGTAGAACAAAAACCCGTCTCTAATGAAGATTTTTTTGTATAATCTTTTAAACTGCTTCCACAACGACCTCTATAGTCATTTGCAAGAAACGGACAAGTATAAATGCCTCCGGAAGTTAAAACTCTTCCGTTCTTGCAATCAAGGTTAGAACCATTGTAGTGTAAAGCAACAGATAATTTAAAATTTTTATCGTAATAAGGATTAATCTGAATATGAGCAGAATCCACATCAAAGTCAATTCCGTCAAATAAATTCTTAAATCCTTGAATCAAATCATTTTTGGATTCTTTATAGTAATTTGTAACAGTAATTATAGGGGTAAAATTATATTTTACTAAATGTTTCAATGCAAAAACAGTTTGTCTAAAAGCTCCACGACAACGAATATCGTCATTTTTTATTTCATCATAGTGATCTAAACTTAATTTAAAAAATATTTCGTTAGAACTTTCTTCTTCAACTTTTTTTAGAAATCTTGCTTTTTTTTCATTTATAAATGAACCATTTGTGCATATACAAACATTTGAGCGTTTTAAACACATTCTTAAAATTGCATTAAAATCAGGATGCATCATAGGTTCAGCTCCCGTAAGATAGATACATTTAATGTCGTCATTTATTGATTCATTTAAAGTTTTTCTTACAAGTTCAGGATCAATATAATCTTCTATTTTCTTATATTGCGGAAAATCTATATAACAGTGTTTGCAATGTTGATTACAACATTTTGCACTCATTTCAATAAACAAATTATTTAAAGATGTCATACTAACAATTTCTGAACAAAAAGTATTATTTTTCATTTTACAAATCCCCCTCTTTATTATTTTCATTTCATGTTATAAAGCGAAGAGAAAAAAGAAATTACCCTTATTAACAAATAAATTCATGCTACAATGGGGTTATGGTAAAGATTTTAGATTGTACAACAAGAGATGGGGGGCATCAGACAAATTGGGAATTTGATGATGAATATGTTTATGATTTAATAACTCGACTCAATCAACAGGGTGTGACATATTACGAAATTGGATATAGAAATTTTAAAGAAAAAGAAGGCAAAGGACGTTTTTTTTGCTGCAGTCCAGAATTTTTAAAACGATTTCAATATAAAAAAGGAAATCTTAAAATAGGAATAATGGTTGATTGCTCACGTTTTTCATACAAAGATTTTCCAGGGAAAAATAAAGATTATACGGATTTTGTCAGAATTGCATGCCATCCTGATAAAATAGAACAGACTATAAATATTGCAAACGAATTATTTGTTATCGGGTATAAAATATTTATCCAGCTTATGGAAATACCTAATGTAAAAGAAAAAGAATATAAAATTCTTGAAAATTGGGGAAATAAAGACATTTTGGAAAGCTTATATATCGCTGATAGTTACAGTACTGTAAGACCAGAACAATTAAAAGTATTTTTTAACAGACTTAGAATTGCTGGTTATGAAAATATTAGTTTTCATGCTCATAACAAAAGCGGATATGCGCTTGAAAATACAATTGAAGCGATGAAACTTGGTGCTTATAGTATCGATATTACCCAAAACGGTCTGGGAGAAAATCTTAACTCTGAAGAATTTTTCAAATTTTTTAATAATTAGATTTCGCCAAGACTATCGATTTTAAAGCTGCATCCGAGTTCTTCTTCTGCCAAAACTGTAATGTTATTAACATACAAAGATAACATTGTAAAAAATATCTGTCTAAATTCCATTGGAACAGTTATTTTAGGATTATATATTTTTAACTTTTTAGCTTTTTTAATTATCTTAGAAGCAATTTCTTCAGCTAAATCGCCATCTATCCTTATCAAAGAATCAGAAGAATCTTCACAACCTACAACTACTTCTGAAAGAGTTTTTTCTGACAATTCAAATGCACTTATTGTTTCGCCATCTTCATTAACATAATTTTTGCATATTTGACGAGATAGAGATAATCTTATTTTATTTAACACGTCTGTTGTTCCGTTATCCTGACAAAAATCATTTATCTTTTCAAAAAGATATGTAATATTTTTGATTGAAACTTTTTCCTTGATTAGACTTGTCAATAAATATTTAATATCTGAATATGTCAAAATATCGGGAATTATATTATCAACAAGAAACGCATTTTCTTTTTCAACAACATTTAAGTACTTATCAATATCTTCGTAATCAAGTAAATCGTCAACATACTTCACTGAAACGTATTCAAGAGCTTTTGAAATATATTCAGAAGATGTTAATCCATTTTGCCAGAAGTCTTTACATTTGTCTTTTTCAATCCAAATAACATTTCTTCCGGAAATTTCATCTTCTGTTTCAATTGAGCCTTTAATTTTATGTTCCAAATGAAGTTCTTCCGAGAAAAACATTTTATATTCCGGATAAACTGTTGCTCTGAAAACTTCCATACCACGAATTTTTATACTAAATTCACAAGGGTTTAAATTTTCATCATCTTTAAATACTACTTTTGGAATTATATAACCGGTATTTTCTGTCATATCAAGGCGAGACTTTACTGTTTCGGCAATTAATTGTTCTTCTCCAAAATTATCTCTTTCGGAATCAATGAAGCCTAAAAGTTCTTCGCTCAAATATATAGCAAGTTTTTCTTCTTTTAATTTTGAATACATTAAATCAGGAGAAGTTGCTTTGTTTAATTGAGCTTTCAAATCATCTAATTCTTTCAAACCGGCAGAGATTCTATCATTTAATTTCTTTCTTGATACAGACGTTTCTCCATCAAGTTCTGCTTTTATACGATTAATTTCTTCTCGTTCATGTTTAATCTTCGATTGAATATTTAAGCAAGTTTCATATTCTGTTAATTTTGGAGAAAGCATACGCTCTATTTGGCTTTTAAAATCAGAAATACTTATAATATCTGATTCGGAATTTTTATCGGATTTTACTTCACGCATAAATATGCAATTTAATTCAGAACCTGTTTCTTCATCACCAACTTCATGCATGCTATATAAATCCCAACCATTCATTGACATTTCATTTAAGAGATTTTGAAGTTCTTGAGCGTTATCTGCTGAACATGATTTTATAACATATTCCATTCTATTTTTACCGAACATATATTTTCTCCATTATTATGCTGTAAACAGCTCTTATTGTTTTAATATTTTTATTGCTTCTATGGCGGTTTTAATTGCCTTGTCTGTATCATGAACCACAGGATTTTCAAGTCCTGCTTTTTCTCTTTCTTGGTTTGCAACTGTCAAAAATACAGATCCAACACGCACTTTTAAATAGCTTGCAACTATAAATAGTGCCGCAGACTCCATTTCAGATGCAAGACATCCAAGACGTTTCCAAGCTTCCCATTTATTTTGCAATTCATAACTTACAGGCATCGATTCAGGATTATGCTGCCCGTAAAAAGAGTCCTTGCATTGTACAATACCGATATGACAATCATAACCGAATTTTTCACCGGCTTGCACCAATGCATTTGTAACATCAAAATTGGCAACAGCCGGAAATTCGATAGGTGCATATTCTTTGCTTGTTCCTTCCATACGAATAGCTCCGGTCGCTATCACAATATCCCCACCTTTGACATTCAAATCCATACCGCCGCATGTACCTACACGTATAAAAGTGTCTGCGCCGATTTTTGAAAGTTCTTCTATTGCAATTGAAGCCGATGGTCCTCCAATTCCTGTCGAAGTTACGCTAACTTTCTCACCGTCAATATATCCTGTATAAGTTACAAACTCACGGCTATCGCCAACAAGCTGCGGAGTATCAAAATACTGTGCTATTTTTTGACACCTTTTGGGATCGCCGGGCAATATCACATATTTGCCAACATCACCTGCCTGCAAACCGATATGATATTGCCTTCCATCCTGTGTATATTTCATAAAAGTTTCCTATTTCAATCTTTGAATAACTTGATCAGTGATATCAACACCACCAACAAAAACTACTTGATCTGAAACTACAGCATCTAACTTTTGCGCAACCATTACAGCTCTTGCAGCTGTTTTTACTTGATTTAATATTTGAGTTTCTTTATCTTGCTGCAATCTGTATAAAGCTTCTTGTTTTGATTTTAACTCATTTTGAGTTTGAGTTTCAAAATTTTGTTTTTGCAAAGGAGTGCTTAAATTTTTATATTGTTTTTCTTTTTCAAGCATATACTGTTGCAATTCAAGTCCTTTTGCATCAAGTTCTTTCACTGCTTGTTGAGCTGCAGGATAATTTTCAAGAATTCTTTGATAATCAATATAACCTACTTCTGCATTTGCAGGTGCTGCTATTGATAACGCTAGTCCTGCTGCAAATAATAATGCCATTAATTTTGTTTTCATACTTCCTCCTATTTTACTTTTATATAATATCACACCATTATTTTAGTACAATAAATCTCCTACACCAAACGTAAAGTATCCGTTTTTAGAACCATTACGTCCGG
>FLNU01000563.1_pt1 | contig 24247 bp, 24 predicted proteins | sample 1140361 | NCBI WGS metagenome assembly FLNU01 (sample SAMEA3878206, study PRJEB12797) | bioreactor metagenome | biome: Moose rumen | place: Sweden | collected 2011-10 | reverse complement strand
AAAAGTTATCCTATCGGCCTCATCTATTTCAACGAACCCGAAGAAGGCAAGTATGAAATCCTGGACGGGCAACAGCGCATCACCAGCATCGGACGTTTCGTCACCGGGAAATTTGCCATCAAGGACAAATTCGGCATGGAGCAATACTTTACGGGGCTGCCCCAGGAGGAACAGGAAAAGATACTCTCCTACCGGCTGCTTGTCTATGTCTGCAACGGCACGGAAAAGGAAATCAAGGAATGGTTTGAAACTATCAACATTGCCGGTGTTCCACTGAACAAGCAGGAACTTCTGAACGCCACATATAGCGGCCCATTTGTGACAGAGGCCAAGAAAGTCTATAGCAACTCACGTAGCCCTCAGTTGCAGAAGTGGGGATGCTATATCAAAGGCAATGCCAACCGCCAGGACATTCTTCATGCAGCACTTGCATGGGTGGCAAAAGGAGAAGAGAACATTGGCGGCTACATGAGCCGGCATCGCTACGAAAATAGCATAGAGGAACTACAGACCTATTTCGACACAGTGATAGAATGGGCGAAAACTTTATTCGGTGAGACAAAAGATGAAATGAGAGGTTTGGAATGGGGAGTTTTTTATGAGAAGTACCATTCCAATTCATACAACCCAGCCAAGTTGCAGCAGCGAGTGAACGAACTGTATGCTGACGAGTATGTGACCAACAAGCGCGGTATTTTTGAATATGTGCTCGGTGGGGAAACAGACCAGTGTCTGCTTAACATCCGCATCTTTGAGGACAGCGTGAAGAAAACGGTGTATGCCCGACAGACAAACGAAGCCAAGGAGCAAGGTGTCAGCAACTGCCCGGAGTGCGCCAAGGGACATGAGAATGTGCGCACCAAGATTTACAAGTTCAACGAGATGGATGCCGACCACGTGACTGCGTGGAGCAAAGGCGGCAGCACGGATATTGAAAACTGCCAGATGCTGTGCAAGACACATAACAGGGGAAAAGGAAACAGATAAAACAAAGGAACCATGGCAACGATTAGTTTATCCGCCTGATTACTATCCTCTGTAAGGAAACAGACTATTCCCCGCTTTCGCACATTTTCATGTAGGTTTGTATCTCTGCTTTTTGGCGGAAAGAAGCAGGTGCCAGACCGTAGATTTCGTCAATCTGAGGCGTAGTGGTGGGATAACCATAAAGTTGGTAGGCCTCGTTACAGAGTTGAAGGAAGAAGGTTACACCCAGGATGTTGTCGAAGTTGTTGGTGATAAACTGAGTTTCCAGTTTGTCAAGTGCCCGTCCAAGTTGGATTTCCTGGCCGGCCAACTCGTCGATGATTTCGTCCTGGGTGTAACCTTCGAGAAAGAGTTCACTTTCCCGCTTGGGCAACTCTGCTCGCAACATGGCGAGAGAGTCGCGCGAAGACAGGAAAGCAAAGAGACGTTCGTTGAGGGGTGTCCCGCCAATGACAATAGAGGAATTTTCGATGCGTACGCTCACATCGCCCTGTTCCAACACGAGGGGGATGAAATTGTCGTCACCCATGAAAAGAGAAACGAGGATGACGGAGTCGAGGGGGCCGGCCATGCGGAACTGTCCGTGAAGGACTTCACATGAGTCGATGGTGGCGAAACTTTCGCCGCGGGTGGCCTTGATATAGGCCATGCGCCCGTCGAGCAGCGACTGCGACAGGTTGCCCTCCACGCAATATTGTTGTGCACACGAAACAAGGAGCAGCACGAAGGGCAGCAGCCAGTTAAGGGAAATATGTTTTCTGTTGATATGAGCCATCTCGGGAGTGTGCCGACCGCGTTGATTCGATTGGTACAGTGCAAAAATACATTTTCCTTTTCAACTGACAAAACATTTTATATTTTGTTAAGATTTCAGGCTGTTAAAAACGATTTTAGCATGTTCCGCTGACAATAATTAACATGTTGGAGGTTAATTTTTATTTTTCCGTCGCGTGTTTTGTTTTAATTGAAACATTATTTTTTATTGAAATTTATTTGGGGAAATATTTGCGACAAGCAAAAATATTTTCTATCTTTGCAGTCGTAAAAATGCAGGGGCGCTTAGCTCAGTTGGTTCAGAGCGTCTGCCTTACAAGCAGAGGGTCGGCGGTTCGAATCCGTCAGCGCCCACAAAGTTGAACCTGAGAAAGGATTGAGATGGATGTCGCAATCCTTTTTTACATACCGCGCACACGTAATCACTGGATATATGAAACCGTTTCTCAGTAATCTGCCACGTCAGTTTCGCTATAGTATTAAATATATTGTGGCTGTGCTGGTTTTTGCTGTGAGTATCGGCTTCGTTGGTGAGCATAGCATTACGGAACGTATCAAGCGCAAGCATGAAATTGTTGAACTTCAGGAGAAGATTGCAGAGCAGGAGCGCATTTTTGCCCAAGACAAAGAGGCACTGGAAGAATTGAAGACAGACAAGGAGGCTGTCAGGAAGGTGGCGCGCGAGAAGTATTACATGAAGAAAGAGAACGAAGATATTTTCATTATTGAGGACTAAAATTGACGGAGCCCGTTCTGAGGGATGAACGATTATTTTTAGGAGAAACGTGAAAAGATTGTTACAGATTGCTGCAATCATTGGCGAAATTATGGTGCTGGCCGGGGCTGTGCTCTGGTTGCCATTGCCTGACTCTGCACCCATCCTCTTGACAGCGGGCGCGGTGTTGTTTGCACTGGGACGCTGCCTGGGAAGCAAGGGAGATGTAGCCATGTGGAGAGATAGAGCCAACAGCCTGTGGATGCGAAGGCTATACGGCCAGCGTATCGTTGGACTTGTATTCCTGTTGCTTGCAGCCAGCAGCATCCATCTGGGGAATGGATTCTATTATGGAGTCTACATCCGCCGCTCTTTCTGGCTCCTTCCCTTCATCATTTTCGTGGTTTTCGAAGCGTACACTGCATTCCGAATACCAGATAATGAGAAATCTGTGAAATCTGGGTTATCTGTGTGAGATTAAAGAAACTTCAAACTTCAAATGGAACTGGAACGACTGACAGCCATTTCGCCAATTGACGGACGATATTGGGCAAGCACGGCTGTGCTGGCTTCCTACTTCTCTGAGTTTGCCCTGCTACGATATCGTGTCTGGGTGGAAGTGGAATATTTCATTGCGCTGTCCGACCTGTCCATGCCTTGTCTGCCGTCACTTTCTGACGAAAACAGACAATGGATGCGCGACATATTTGAACAGTTTGACACCCAAGATGCCCTGCGAATCAAGGCCATCGAAGGTGTCACCAACCACGACATGAAAGCCGTGGAATATTTTCTGAAGGAAAAATTAAGCAAAAATAAGGAACTGGCTGTATTCAAGGAATTTATTCATTTTGGACTAACCAGTCAGGACATTAACAACACGGCCATCCCACTGGCTCTGAAACAGGCACTTGCAGACATTCTCCTGCCGCATTTGGAAGACTTGACAGGACAGTTGGCTGAGATGGCAGACCGATGGGCCGACATCGCTATGCTCGCCCACACCCACGGACAGCCTGCCAGCCCCACACGGTTGGGCAAGGAAATCAGTGTATTCGTCTACCGGCTGAAACAGCAGACCGAGGAACTCGCATCCTTGCGCCACACGGCCAAGATGGGAGGAGCCTGCGGTAATTTCAATGCTCACAAAGCAGCGTGTCCCGACATCGATTGGCCTTCCTTTGCCAATCGCTTCCTGCTCGACCGATTCGGCCTGCACCGCGAACAAGTAACGACCCAAATTTCAAACTATGACAGCCTGGCTGCCGTTCTCGACACCCTGCGGCGCATCAACACCATCCTCATCGACTTCTGCCGTGATGTTTGGACCTACATTTCAAAGCGTTATTTCCTGCAACACATTCAGCCCGAAGAGGTCGGTTCGAGTGCCATGCCTCACAAAGTCAACCCCATTGACTTTGAAAATGCTGAGGGCAACTTGGGAATGGCCAATGCCCTCCTGAACCACATGAGCCAGAAACTACCTGTCAGCCGTCTGCAACGAGACTTGACCGACTCAACCGTATTGCGCAACCTTGGAGTCCCCATCGCCCACTCGCTGGTCGCTATGCAGAGTATTTACAAAGGACTAGCCCGCATCGCTCCCGACACAGCGGTCATCAGCAGCGAACTGAACCAGAACTGGGCTGTTTGCGCCGAGGCTTTGCAAACCATACTCCGACGAGAAGGCTACCCACAGCCCTATGAGGCCCTGAAAAGTCTGACACGCACCAACGACATCATTACCCGCGAGACCATACATCAGTTCATCGACCAACTTGATATAGCCGAACCCATCAAGGAGGAGATGAAAACCATCACTCCGCAAAACTATACAGGATTTTAGAATTTAAGAGAACATTACATTATTAAAGTTTCAGAAAACACATGAGTGAATTAGAAGGATGGCAGGGAACCAATCCTGCCGAAAGCAATGCAGAAAATGCAGAAAGCAATCAGAATGGGAGTCGTGAAGGCTATCGACCATTCAACCGTGAAAACCAAGGGATGCGTCCCAGATTCAACAACAACCAAGGAGACCGGAGCCGCAGACCACGCATGAACAACACACAACATCCCTACAACAACCCAACAGACAGGGAACAAGGATTCCGCCCCGAAGGATTCGGACACAACGGCTACAACACACAAGGAGGGCAGAGGTATGCACCACGCAATCCGTTCGGCTATGACAATCAGGGACGTCAGTACAACCGACCTAATAACGGATATGGCAGTAACGGATACCGTCCACGCAGCCGTAATGACTACAACGACAACTATGAAGGAGGTGGCTATGGCTCACATCGTGGAGGCTACAACAATGGTGGCTACAACGCAAGTGACAACTATGGTGCTCCACAGCGCAGAACCTACGGAAACCGCCCGGGCAGTGGTGGCTACAACCCACATCAGCAGCGCGGCGCCTATGGCCTTCAACGCACAGGTGGTTACAACCGAGACCGCTCGGGAGGCTATGGCCAACAACGTCCACAGCGTCCCTACAAACCGAACCACCTTTCAATGAAAAAACGAATCGAATACAAAGAATATCTTGAGGACCCCAATGCACCTATCCGCCTGAACAAATTCCTGGCCAACGCAGGCATCTGCTCGCGCCGTGAAGCAGACCAGTTCATCGAGGCCGGAGTCATCAAGGTGAATGGAGAGGTGGTAACCGAACTCGGTACTAAAGTGCAGCGAACAGATACCATTCACTTCCACGACCAACTCATCTCGCTGGAAAAGAAAGTCTACGTCATCCTCAACAAACCGAAGGACTACGTCACGACCAGCGACGACCCACAGCAGCGCAAGACCGTGATGGAACTTGTGAAGAACGCCTGCCGCGAACGCATCTATCCCGTGGGACGCCTTGACCGCAACACGACAGGTGTGCTATTGTTCACCAACGACGGTGACTTAGCCTCCAAACTGACACACCCCAAGTTCCTGAAGAAGAAAATCTACCATGTTCACCTCGACAAGAACGCATCCGCCAGCGACCTGAAGCAGATTGCAGATGGCATCACACTTGAAGACGGTGAAGTACATGCTGATGCCGTCAGTTATGCTTCCGACACCGATAAGAAACAAGTGGGCATCGAAATCCACTCTGGCAAAAACCGTATCGTGCGCCGCATCTTCGAATCTCTCGGATACCGTGTCCTCAAACTCGACCGAGTCATGTTTGCTGGATTGACCAAGAAAGGACTCAAACGAGGCGATTGGCGATTCCTCACCGAGCAGGAAGTAGCCATGCTACACATGGGCAGTTTTGAATAGAAAGTTTAAAAATTAAAGGTTAGAGAACGAATTCCCTTTGAAAATTTTGGTCAAGAGTCGAGAGTCAAGAGTCCCATTGCTCGTAGTTTCTGTCCGCCGATAACGGGGGAACCGAAAGAACAGCGAGAGCAATGCCGAACCAGGTTTGAGCATTGCCGAGTCGTGACTGAGGAAGTCAAAGTCAACCGAAGGGGGTAATGGGTGTGCCCCGTCTCAAAAACCGAAGGGGGTTGTGGGCGTGCCCCGTCTCAGAAAATGACATAAAGAGAAAAAACATGAAACGAACCAAGATTATCGATATTCTCAAGAGCACAGACTTTGGCACAACCGTCACAGTCTGTGGATGGGTGCGCACCCATCGCAGCAGCAAAGCCGTCGACTTCATTGCACTCAATGACGGCTCGACCATTAAGAACGTACAGGTAGTCGTTGACGCCGGCAAGGTAGACGAGGAGACACTGCACCAAATCACGACAGGAGCCTGTCTGCGTGTGACAGGTTCCCTTGTAGAGAGTCCGGCACAAGGACAGACCAGTGAGATACAATGCCAGCATATCGAAGTCTACGGACTCTGCGGCAACGACTATCCCATGCAAAAGAAAGGGCAGAGTTTTGAATACATGCGCCAACACGCACACATGCGTCTGCGCACCAACACCTTCGGAGCCGTATTCCGCATTCGTCACAATATGGCCATCGCCATTCACCAGTTCTTTCACGAGCGCGGGTTTTACTATTTCCACACCCCCCTCATTACCGCCAGCGATGCCGAGGGAGCAGGACAAATGTTCCAGGTAACTACCAAAAACCTCTATAGGTTAGAGAAGGACGGACAAGGAAAAATCATCTACGATGACGACTTTTTCGGCAAGATGACCTCCCTCACCGTCAGCGGACAGTTGGAAGGAGAACTCGGTGCCACGGCACTCGGACAAATCTACACCTTTGGACCTACCTTCCGGGCCGAAAACTCCAACACGCCACGCCACTTGGCTGAGTTCTGGATGATAGAGCCCGAAATGGCCTTCTACGACAAGGACGACCTCATGGACCTTGAAGAGGAATTCATCAAGCATTGCGTACGGTGGGCACTCGACAACTGCCGCGACGACCTCGAATTCCTCAACAAAATGATAGACAAGACACTCATCCAACGACTCGAGGGCGTACTGAAAGCACCCTTCGTCCGCCTCACATACACCCAAGGCATCGACATCCTGCAAGAAGCCCAAAAGAATGGACGACAGTTCGATTTCCCCTGCAACTGGGGCGATGACCTGGCCAGTGAACACGAACGTTACCTCGTCGAAGAACACTTCAAGCGACCCGTCATCCTGACCGACTACCCAAAGGAAATTAAGGCCTTCTACATGAAACAGAACGAAGATGGACGCACCATGCAGGGCACCGACGTCCTTTTCCCCCAAATCGGAGAAATCATCGGTGGTTCCGTACGCGAAGAAAACTACGACAAACTGATGGCTGAAATCAACCACCGGCAAATGGACACTTCCTCCCTGTGGTGGTACCTGGACACCCGTCGTTTCGGCACCTGCCCCCACGCAGGCTTCGGACTTGGATTCGAGCGGTTAATACTCTTCGTCACCGGCATGCAGAACATCCGCGACGTCATCCCCTTCCCACGCACCCCCAAGAGCGCCGAGTTCTAAACCACTCTCTCCCGCCTTTGCTCCCCCCTTTGGACCGCGGACTGGGACCGCCTTTGGAGCGCAGACCTCCCCGTCCGCAAAAATTTGACCCCCCATTGCCCTGGGAGCGCTTCGCGATGACTTTCGACGAGATACTGCGGACGGGGACGTCCGCGCTCCCAGGGCGGACGGAAAGTCTTTGGACGAGCCAAAGCGCTTCGCGATAACCGCGGTCCAAGGGCAATGAAAATTTTACTTTCTGAGACGGGGCACGCTCGCAACCCCCTTCGGTTGACTTTGTCTTCCTCAGTCACGACTCGGCAATGCTCAAACGTGGTTCGGCATTGCTCTCGCTGTTCTTTCGGTTCCCCCGTTATCGGGGGACAGAAACTACGAGCAATGAAAACTTCAAATTTTTAAGCGACAAAATCAGGAAAAAGGCCAGATTCCTGAAATTATTGAAAAAAATAACGAACTTTGCAGACACATGCAAAATAATGACAGATATGAAGAGATTTTGAAATGATGGTACTACCGTAATCTGAGAATGCGCAGGAGCCAGTTATTAACGATGAGACGATACGATTTCACTACGGGAAGCACCTACTTTCAGCAGACTCTCTGATTTAGGAATGACAAGAGCACATGATATTATCACACACATGGAGTCGCTACAAGACAATAAGCAGCGGCTCAACTTGATGCGATTTTTCAAGACTGGAGATGGTGATTATGGCGAAGGCGACGAGTTTTTGGGCATCAAAGTGCCACAAACAAGAATTGTTGTAAAGACGACTGCCAAAGACTATCCTTTAAGCGAAATCCCAGATTTGTTACTATCCCGCTGGCACGAGGTTCGCCTTTGCGGTTTTCTTATCCTCGTTGAACAGTTTGAGCGAATGACTACGAAGCGATTATTACATGACGAGAAGGCTATCAAGAACCGCGACGAGATTGTAACACTCTACTTGAGATACGCTGAGCAAGCCAACAACTGGGACTTGGTTGACTTATCCGCATATAAAATATTAGGCCACTGGCTGATGGTGTCCACTTGTCTCGGAGGCAATAACGCTGAACTTTATCCTGACTACAAGAGGCAGGTGCTCGATAAATTGGCTACCAGCCAGTGCCTTTGGAAACAACGTATGAGCATTGTCAGCACGTGGTATCCCTCACATCATGGTGAGCCTTATTGGTGTCTGCGCTATGCAGAAATCCATCTACACCACCCACACGATCTGATGCATAAAGCCGTCGGTTGGATGCTTCGAGAGATAGGTAAAGAATATATCCATCTCCTTCGTGACTTCCTTCGCCAACATGCACATGAGATGCCACGAACCATGCTACGTTACGCTATCGAAAAAATGAATGAGACAGAACGCAAGCAGTGGATGAATCAGGTCAAGTAACGTAGTGTTTTCGGCAAAAAGCGAAATAATAGCCACTATGCTATCATCATCCTCGGCCACCTGATGAAGGACATGAGTTATAACAGAACGAATGTAAAAAATGTTGTCATTGTTCTTTAGGTTATAACATTTGAAATAGCAATCATGACGATGGCAACAGTTATCTGGCCATCCTCAACGACAAAGGCCTCTGCAACGTGACCTTCGAACCGGGCTGCCGCAACAACTGGCATATACATCATGTGGCTGGAGCCGTAAGAGACGAAGAATACGAATAAATTAAACGAAATGACTCTATTTCGCAAGTTTTACTTGCTGGGAAGTAATGGGGAATTTATGGGGACAAATCAACGACAATAGCAGATTAGTCAAAGTCATCGCTTTAGCACTTTGCCTTGAGCAAAGAATCGTCCCTATAACTACCTTATAAATTCCCTATGATTCTCTATAAATTCCAACTTGCGTAAGTTAAAAGTTCTTAGACTTGTTTTTTTTGTTATTGATAGTACCGATGGACTTCGTCCGAAGATACTCACGCTCGGCCATAAAAATGAAAAAAAATGTTTTTTCCTTTTTATTGCGCTCGCTTAATCGTACCTTTGCACTTGAAAAGTATATTATCTTTTGTCAGGGACAATATACGCTGAATTGTTAACATGTTTCATTAAATGCAGCCAAAAGGAGGTTGCCGTGTGCTTGAACACCACGTTAAAAACAAGACAATGACCGACAATCCGACTTCTATTGCTGGCTCTCCAAAATTTTTGGAGAACCAGTTGAATGTACATCAGAGTGAACAGGAAAACCACCATCTTGTAAGTGTATCTTTCATGGTAATGGGAATTCTGTTTTGTACCTGTATCGTGGCTGCAAACCTACTTGAGACCAAGATTGTTCAGTTTGGACCTATATCAATGACAGCAGGCTTCATCGTCTTTCCCATCTCATACATCCTGAACGACTGCATTGCTGAAGTCTGGGGCTTTCGCAAGGCAAGACTTGTCATCTGGATGGGCTTTTTAATGAACTTCTTTGTCGTGGTATTGGGAGGCATTGCTGTGGCACTGCCAGCCGCTCCTTTTTGGGAAGGAGAGGATGCCTTTAAGTTTGTGTTTGGACTGGCCCCACGCATAGCCTTTGCCAGTCTTGCCGCCTTCCTCGTCGGCTCATTCTTTAACGCTTGGGTAATGAGTCGCATGAAGTTGCGTGACCGAGAAAGACATTTCTCCTGGAGGGCCATCGCCTCAACACTTGCAGGTGAAGGTGCCGACTCCCTCATTTTCTTTCCATTGGCCTTTGGTAATCTTATGCCCACCAGCGAATTACTTAAACTCATGTTGCTGCAAGTGACGGCCAAGACCCTCTACGAAGTCATTGCACTTCCCATTACCATTCGAGTCATCAACTACGTAAAGCGTACAGAAGAAACAGATATTTACGACGAAAATATTTCATACAATCCAATTAGAATCAATGATTTGTAATGCTTGATAAAAGAAAGGCTTTAGTTCTCTTCTCTGGAGGACAAGACAGTACAACTTGCCTGTTTTGGGCAAAACAGAAGTTTGAACAAGTTTATGCACTTTGCTTCCGCTACGGTCAAAAACATGAACAGGAAGTGGAAGTGGCACGTAGCATCGCAAAGACGGCTGCAGTATCCTTTGAAGTACTCGATACGCCCTTTATTGGCCAACTATCCACCAACTGTTCCCTGACCAATTTCACCATTGAAATAGACGAATCCATCGGAGATAATCCTTATCCCAACACCTTCGTACCAGGTCGAAACCTGTTCTTTCTCTCCATCGCAGCCGTCTATGCCCGTGAGCATCACATACAAAACATCGTAACGGGCGTTTCTCAGACTGATTTCTCTGGCTATCCCGACTGTCGTGACTCGTTCATCCGCAGCCTGAACGTGACACTCAATCTGGCCATGGACGAGCAGTTTGTCATTCACACACCACTTATGTGGATAGATAAGGCCGGAACATGGAAATTGTCCGATGAATTGGGCGTTTTTGACCTTATCAGAAACAAAACGCTCACCTGTTACAATGGCATTCCTGGTGACGGATGTGGTCATTGTCCTTCATGCCGTCTACGCAAAAAAGGGTTGGAAGAGTATTTAAAAATTAAAAATTAAAAATTTTTATCATTTGGTCAAGGGACCTTAGGCTCCAGATTCTCGACTCCAGACCAAATGTTATTTAATCCATTTCTAATGAATAAAGAACGCGAACAAGAAGGATTGCTTGCTCTGGGCCGCAAAACAGAATATCGGCAGGATTATGCACCAGAAGTATTGGAGACATTCCAGAACAGACATCCCGAAAATGACTACTGGGTGCAGTTCAACTGTCCCGAATTTACCAGTTTATGTCCCATCACAGGCCAGCCTGACTTTGCCGAAATACGCATCAGTTACATCCCTGACCAACGCATGGTCGAAAGCAAGAGCCTGAAACTCTATCTGTTCAGTTATCGTAACCATGGTGACTTCCACGAGGACTGCGTCAACAAAATTATGAAAGACCTTATTCACCTCATGCAGCCCAAATACATCGAAGTCATCGGACTTTTCACCCCTCGTGGTGGCATCAGCATCCATCCTTATGCCAACTACGGACTACCAGGTACGAAGTACGAACAAATGGCCGAATACCGCCTGCAAAACCACGGAATAAATATCAGCAACGCTTCAGAATAGAAAAAACTCTAAATGCACCATGCTTGAAACGATACTGCGTCACCGTTTCAACGATAAGGCTCCGTGACTGGAATTATATTACACCGCCATTCGAACCAAACTACCTTAATTATTTACCTTAAAGGGCAATTCTTCATGGAAAAATAGTGGCAGATGCTGTTTTTTCGTTTCCACTGTTCGATTTTCCCTATTTAATTTGTACCTTCGCAGGGAATAATATTTGTTATTGGAAAAAGTTATTGGGAACGAGAAACTTGATGGAAAGATTGATTGTACTGGAAGACGTGGACTTATTGACATTCTACGGGGTTAAGAACCTGCACCTGCAGATGTTGAAGGCACTATATCCGAAGTTGCGGATGGTTGCACGTGGCAATGTGATGAAGGTGATAGGCGACGAACTGGAGGTCTGTGCCTTCGAGGAGGTGGTGGAACGGCTGCGCAGGCACTGTGTTCATTACAACTCGCTGAACGAGTCCGCCTTACTGGACATTGTGAAACGTGGCCAATGGAATGGGCAGCGAGAGGACGGCAGTCATGACGAGGCCATCTGCTACAGCGTAGGGGGAAAACCCATCGTGGCAAGGAGCGACAACCAGCGGTTGCTCATAGAGGCATTCGGAGAGAATGACCTTGTGTTTGCAGAGGGTCCTGCGGGTTCGGGAAAGACGTACCTGAGCATTGCGCTGGCGGTGCAGGCTCTGAAAAACAAAGAGGTCAGACGCATCATACTTTGTCGTCCTGCCGTGGAAGCAGGCGAAAAACTTGGATTCCTGCCAGGCGACATGAGAGAAAAGATTGACCCATATCTGCAACCGCTATACGACGCGCTGGAGGACATGGTGCCTTCGGGCAAACTGGCTGAGTATATGGAGCAGGGTGTAGTGCAGATTGCTCCGCTGGCTTTCATGCGTGGCCGCACGCTGGGTGATGCAGTAGTCATCCTGGACGAAGCGCAAAACACGACTACTGCGCAGATGAAGATGTTTCTGACTCGCATGGGACCGAACTCGAAGATGATTGTTACGGGTGACCTGACACAAGTAGACCTACCTCGGTCGGTAAACTCTGGACTACGTGAAGCACTATCTGTTCTTGAGAGCGTTCAAGGTATTGGCTTTGTGAAGATGACGGAATGTGACATTGTGCGACACAAACTGGTGACGAGAATCGTAAAGGCATGGGAGAAAAATCACTCCCGGCTCCAACCCCCTCCCCGACTCTATCCAGAAGGAATGAGTGAGTGAAAGAGGTTGGGGGTAAAAATTAAAAGATAAATTAAAAATAAAATATAATTAGAGGTTAAAGAAATTTACGATTTAAGGATTTACGATGGATAAATATGGACTGATAGGGCATCCACTGGCCCATTCCTTTTCGCAGGGCTATTTCACCGACAAGTTTCAGAGTGAAAACATCAATGCGGTCTACCTTAATTTCGACTTGGCATCTATTGACGAGTTCCCCGAGGTGATTGCCGCCCACCCAACGCTCCGAGGACTGAATGTCACAATACCCTACAAGCAGAAGATTATCCCGTTTTTGGACGAGATTGACAAGGAGGCACAGGCTATCGGTGCCGTGAACGTGGTAAGAGTGGAACACCGTGGCTCACGGTCGCGGCTGATGGGATTCAACACTGATGCCATCGGCTTCTACCAATCGTTGCAGCCATTGTTGCAGCCACACCACCAACGGGCGTTGATTCTGGGTACAGGAGGTGCATCGCGTGCCATCCACTATGTGCTGACTAAGAAACTAGGCATTGAATGTGTGTTCGTGTCGCGTTTCGAACGGCCTGACACCGTGAGTTACGACAAGATTGACGAACAGGCCCTACAAGACTACCCCCTTGTGGTGAACTGCACACCACTTGGCATGTTCCCAAAGGTAAACGACTGTCCACCGATTCCCTACGAGGCACTCTCGACACGAAACCTTTTATTCGACTTGGTATACAATCCAGACACGACGTTGTTCATGAAAAAGGGAGCAGAGAGAGGTGCCACTGTGAAAAACGGACTCGAGATGCTGATTTTACAGGCTATTGCCTCCTGGCAACATTGGCAGTAAGAAGCATGCAAGAGCCTGTAGCAGATAGAAAAGAACGGGAACAAGGAGTGCGGGTAAAAGGTTGAGAGTTTTGCAATCCTTGATGCGAAGGAGGGAGAATCCGCTGGCTGTAATCAGTAGGCCACCGATGATGAGCAATTCAGCCATGAGACTATCGCTGACGGCTGAACTGGAAAGTCGGGCAATCAAGTAGAAAGTTCCCTGCCAGCAAAAAAGAACAGGTGCTGCCAGCAGCATTCCAATGCCGTAGGTGGACGCAAAGACAATGGAAGAGACAAAGTCGAGCGTGGCATTGGTAAAGAGAAAAGTATGGTCGCCCTTCAAGGCGGCAACGACAGGCCCCAACATGGAAAGGGGACCGATGCAATAAAGCAGAATGGCAGTACTGAGTCCTGTAGCGAGTGATGGACGGGATTTGCTATCACATGTCTGAGCAGACTTGTCCAGTTGGTTGACAAGTTTGTTGAAACGTCCGTCCAAATCCAAGGCTGTTCCAACCCATCCCCCAATGGCCAGCGACAAGATGAACAATACGGGATACTGGCTTTGAGGGAGATTCTGGAGTGTGGCATTTAGTCCAATGGCCAGAGATGCCAGCCCAAGGCCAGTATAGAGAACGTCCTTATATTTTTCCCTAACACCACGGTGCAGAACAGAACCAATGATGGTTCCTGTTATTATGGTGGCAGTATTGACGATGGTGCCTGTCATTAAAGTTTGAAATTTGAAGTTTGAAATTTGAAGTTTTCATTGCTCGTAGTTTCTGTCCCCCGATAACGGGGGAACCGAAAGAACAGCGAGAGCAATGCCGAACTACGTTTGAGCATTGCCGAGTCGTGACTGAGGAAGACAAAGTCAACCGAGGGGGGGGTGTGGGCGTGCCCCGTCTCAAAAACCGAGTGGGGGGGCCGTCTCAGAAGTTTGAAGACTTTTTATTCTTCCTGAGCAAACATGTAGTCCCAGCAAGGAAGCAGTTGAGGCTTTAGTTGGCTGGCTTTCAGAATTTTCTCACTCAGATATTTCTTGTTAACGACAAGACGAAATAAGTATTCATCGAGCCACTTGTCGGTCATGATAAGATGTCCTTTGTAGCCTGACGTGCTTCCCCAAGAGTTTTCCACCTCCCATTTCAAAGACTTTCCTTCAGCATCGAGGTCTACAGCCTTGAGAGTCATGGCATGGCTGCTACCGCTGTCGAAAGTCTGAATGCGCTGACATTTGTCCATGCCGAAAGAGAGTCCGAGGATAGAAGAATAGTCGTAATTGCCGATGTCGAGCATTCCACGGCTGGAGTCGAGTTCCTTGGCCACATCGCAGGACATATACATCATAGTGGAATCAGAAATGCTATTGATGGCCGCCTGTTTAATTTCGGTCATCGGCAGGTTGAGATAGGTCCAGTTGTGTCCGTCGTAAGTATGGCGGTCATACTCAATCTCATAGGTTTTCCAATAGGGACGCGTTGGGTCATTCATGAGCATGACATAGTCGTCAGCAAGATTCTCTCCCAACATCTCTTGGTAGAACTGTTGGGGAGTAAAGGTGCGCAGGGGTGTCAATTGCTTGCCATCGGCGTCCTTAGGTGCCCAATCGAACCGAGTGGGTGGTTCACCGTATGCCATGACGAGGGCATGATAAATCTCTCCCAGCATCTGCTCCTTCATCGTATTCAAGGCAGAAAGGGATTGGCCGCTATCTCTCAGTCTGAGGCCATCTTCACGCAATTTTCGCTCCAGAAGTCCACGCAGGCGGGCTGTATTGTTTGAGGCATATGTCTCGGGCATCAATCCCTTGGGTACCAAACCGTATTTTGTAATGAGGTCGGCCACTCCCGTAAAGGTACCTCCATCACTGATAGGATGCTTGAAAAGCCATTCCACAGTCTTGTCGTCGAAGGGTTTCTTACGGGTATCGATAACGGCTTGGAGAAAGAGGTTGGACTTCTCCAACTGGTCGAAAAAGAAGAGATAAACCTGAGAGAATTCCATCTCGGTCTGCAAATGATGGCGGGCCATCATCTGGTTTCTCAGCACATTCAGTCCGGTGAAGAGCCAGCAGCGACCACTGGACTTTTGGTCGGTGATACCTTTAGAAAGTACGGTGTGGCTGAAATGGGTGTCCAATTCCCGTTGATGTTCCTGGTTCAATGCAAAGGTGCGAAGGTCGTTGGTGGCAAGTCCATTGCGCAAGGCGCGTTCTGCGGTATTCAGTTGTCCCATGGCACGCAGATTCTCCAGCATCGAACTGGAAATGCCCCCCTGTTGGGCACTGGCAGGGACTGCCAGCAGAGGGAGCAGGAGGAGAAAGAGGGGCTTTTTCATATAATTGTAATAGTAACTTTATTATTGAATCATGTCAAAATTGGCCAGCACCTTCGCCAATATGATTTCACGAGTGTCTCCGTAAGAGTAAAGGTCTGAGTACTGAAACTCGTCAATCGTCACGTCGGGACTGAGTCCACGACTGTAGTCATAATCGTCATCAGCATTGGCAACATAGGCCGCAGCGGGATGCAGGGTCAGGTAGTAGTCTGACGTGATGGACTGCGTCATTACGTTTTGACCGGCAGTAGATGTACCATAAGTATAGACAGTACTTGACGGCATCACAGACTTGACAGCCCTGATGAGCCATTCTGCCGGTCCCTGTGTATATTTCCCCTGAATAATCGCTATTTCAGTGACACCCAGACTTTGGGACAAAGCATCGGAATCGAAGTAAAGGCTGGTATTTTTCTCCTTATGGCTTTCACGGTATTGCAGTTTTGCAAAGACAGTTTGTGAGGTGGCAGACGTGCCGACGAGATAGGAAGCAAGCAAACGTGCCATCTCCATATCACCCTCATTGCATAGGCGCAAATCAAGTACAATGGCATAGGGATAGTTACGGCGCAACTGTTCCATCAACTGCTTCAACTGTTCACGATACAGGGTTGAGGACACATTTCCATTGGTCTCGCCTTGTGTCAGTTTGTTACACATCAGGTAGACAACATCGCCGTCGGTAGAAGCGAATGAAGTAACAACGGGAAAGGGCATGTCGCTCACACGGGTAGATGGCGGCAAAGTCAGTTTCTCTGTCTCTTTCCATTCAAAGGCACTGCCCGACTCGTCAATCCCTATTCTGCCTACCAACAGGGTATGAGTTTCGCCACTGACCAGGATGGAAGCCTGATTGCTTGTGAAGCGCGTGCCGTCAATGCTCTCAATGAAGTCGCCTCGTTTGATTCCACACTGATCTGCCGGTGAGTTCGGATACACTGTCGTGACACGTGCATATTGACGGCTGGTTTCGCCTGTCGGGTCCGTCATCACGGTAAAGTCAAAACCATAAGAATCCAGATGGTTGAAATATCCTCGGGAAAAATGGTCGGTCTCAGCCGTGTCGACCGAACACCATGACCACTTATCCTGAACAGGAGCCATGGCAATAAGTTTTTTGAAGAAGTCTGTCGGTGCAGCAAAATAATCTTTCCATTCCAAGTCCTTAATGCTGTCTCCCCACAAGTATTCTTCAGCCATCACGTTCTGCATCCAGTGGTCACGCTCAGTCTTTTCGTGGTATTCATAAGTCCGGTCTTCTCCACACGAGACAAACAGGGCCACAACCAGTAATCCCAGCAATAAGAAAAATCTATCGGCAGGAGGGAGAGTGAAATTTGAAGTTTCTTTGGATGAGCCAAAGCGTCGGCAGAGCCGAACGATGAGAAATTTGAAATATGAAGTCTTCATGGTTTCATCTCAAGTACCAAGGATGTGATGCGCATGGCATCGTCGAGAATGGCCGTTCCGCTAAAAGACTTCTCGTCCACATCGGTCGAGTCGTTAATCGTTACCATTTCGTCCAGTTTGAACTGAACATTGTAAATCCACGATTCAGCATTTTTGATTTTCTTCACCTTTACATGACTGGCCTCAAAGTTGCGAGAGCCATGTTTTGCCTGCATGTGTTCCATATAACTGACAACATCCTCACTCGTCGAACGTTTCTTGCCAAGATAGGATGAAAGGCTGGGAGACACGGTTGTAAGCAGTGCTCCCTCTTCCCCGTTAGCCATCGCCCTGAAGTGTAAACGAATCAAGTCCTCAGCCTCTTCCTGTTCTTCTTCCGTCATGTCCAACTCTCCCCAGTTCTTCAGACGCTCCTGTGCCTCTTTCATATACATTCCGTTGGGATACTGCTCAATGTAAGACAACAGGGCACTTTCCGTATTTTCATCTAAGGCTGCTTGGAATGTCAAGGAGTCCATCATAAAGATGGCTTGTCCACGAAAGAATCCGTCAGGGTGCTGTGAGAGGAAAGCATCTACACGCTCCAGCGAGCATTCACCACGCACCACTTTCTTCCAAACCTCCTGTTCGGTCTGAAACTGCTCTTGCAGACGGGCAACCTCATCAGCATGAGGACCGTCCTCATGTTGTTTCATGTAAATGTACAGAGCCTCTTCCAACGAATCGGGTTGGTCAGCATAGAGCCACCTGTTCACCTGTGTCCAGGCTTCGGCCTCAGTCATCTGAGGCACATCCCTGCCAAGTAGTTTCGGACCGAACCACCAACCAGCCGCTACTGCTGCCAAAACAATGAATACAAAAAAGAGCCACCCCCATTTTCTACTTTTCTTCTGTGTGGATGGCGTCTTTCTATCCTTGTTCTCTGTAGCCTTCAACTCTTCCATAAAGCACTTTAATCTTTAATTTTTTGCAAAAATACGAAAATTCAGAATCTTTTTGCAAATATTGTTGTATTTTTGCAAACAAATATCTTGCAACCCCGCTTTTGGCATGGAGAAAATCCTTCATTATTTCCCAAATCTTTCCAAGATGCAAATTCAACAGTTCGTCAATTTGCAACAATTATATGAAGATTGGAACGCTAAAATCAATGTCATTTCCCGAAAGGACATTGGTCAACTATATACCCACCATGTCCTACATTCTTTAGCAATAGCAAAAATTATTTCTTTCCGAGATGGCACCCAAGTCATTGACGTGGGTTGTGGTGGAGGTTTTCCTGGTATACCCCTGGCCATCTTATTTCCCTATGTACATTTTCATTTGATTGACAGTATTGGCAAAAAAGTGCTGGTGGCTCGCTCTGTGGCCGAGGCCATCAGCCTCGACAATGTAACGACCAGTCATGCAAGAGTGGAAGACTATCTCAAGGTTGACGGTCTTCACGCTTTCGACTTCGTGGTGTCGCGAGCCGTCATGCCACTGCCCGACCTGCATAAATACACACGTCAAGGCATCAGCCGCAACCAGCACAACTCCCTGCCCAACGGCATCATTGCTTTGAAAGGAGGAAATATAAGTGCCGAGATAGCCGCCATGCGCAAGATTACTACTACATGGGACATTTCCGATTTCTTCTCTGAAGAGTGGTTCGAGGGGAAGAAAATTGTTCATTTATCCGTTTCATAGCCCATGTTTATCCAGAAATTTACAGTTGGTCCTATTGAGGAAAATGTCTACATCATCCATGATGACAGTTATGAGGCTGCCATCATCGACTGCGGTTGCTTTGCTCCCTCGGAATGGAAAACCATCCAGGCCTATATTGAGGAAAACCATTTGCACCCCGTTCAACTGCTCTGTACGCACACCCACTTCGACCATATCCTCGGAAACGACTTCGTAAGAGAGACTTATGGACTTGAGCCAAAGTTCGCAGCAGCCGACCTTGTGCTTTACCAGCAGGTCAAGGAGCAAATCTCCATGTTCATGGGAGCCAGGTTTGCCGACCGTTTCCAAGTCCATGTCAACCCCAGTCCCGAACATTTCCTTTCTGATGGACAGCACGTCCCGGTAGGGCACACCAAGTTACAGGTCATTGCCACCCCAGGCCACACACCTGGCGGCATTTGCTTTTACTCGAAGAACGATGGCGTACTCTTCTCTGGCGACAGCCTGTTCCAGGGCAGCATTGGCCGCACCGACCTGCAGGGCGGCAACTATCATCAACTCATCCAGTCATTACAAGAACGCCTCATGACGCTCCCTCCTGAAACTATTGTCTATCCAGGTCACGGAGATACGACCTCCATCTCGTTTGAACTGACCTACAATCCTTACTTGTAGATTTGAAATTTGAAGTTTTTATTGCCCTTATAGACGCGGACGTTCCCCGTCTCAGAAGTTTAAAATTTAAAATTGTTCTTTTATGGACGCAAAGAAACTACAACCTATCAAGCAACGGTATGGCATCGTCGGCAACTCAGACGGGCTGAACCGTGCACTCGACATAGCCATACAAGTGGCACCGACCGAACTGTCTGTCCTTATCGAAGGTGAAAACGGCGTGGGTAAGGAAAGCCTGCCTCGCATCATCCATGACCACTCGGCGCGAAAGCATCAGAAGTATTTTGCCATCAACTGCGGATCCATCCCGGAAGGAACCATCGATTCCGAACTTTTCGGGCACGAGAAGGGGGCATTCACAGGTGCCATAGGCGAGCATGAAGGTTACTTCGGTGCAGCCAATAAAGGTACGCTCTTCCTCGACGAGGTGGGCGAACTTCCCCTTTCGACCCAGGTCCGTCTGTTGCGCGTACTCGAGACGGGTGAGTACCTTCGTGTGGGATCCAACGAAGTGAGAAAGACAGATGTGCGAATCATTGCCGCCACCAACGTGAAAATGAAGAAAGCCATCAGTGAAGGTCGTTTCCGCGAAGACCTCTACTATCGTCTGGCCACCATTCCCATCACCATGCCACCCTTGCGCGACAGAGGGGCCGACATCAACCTCCTCTTCCGCAAGTTCGCAGCCGACATTGCCGAGAAGTACCACCTTGAGCCCATCTACCTGACAGAGGAAGCCCAGCAACTGCTCAATGCCTACAAATGGCCGGGCAATATCCGCCAACTGAAAAACCTGACCGAGCAACTGAGCATCATCTCCCCCAAGCGGGAGATAACGGCAGAGACACTCATGGAAGCAGGAATCACCGATGACACTCAAGCGGTTGGCGGACTTATCCTGGCACGTGACCTCAAGTCATCGTCCTCCCACAGTTATGAGAAAGAGCGCGACATGCTTTTGCAACAACTGTTCAACCTCAGCCAGGAAATCAAGGACATAAAGAATATGCTACACGCTTCGCAGAACATGGCACAGCCGCCTGCCACTCAATACGTCACCTACACGCCGCAGGCACGCGTTTCTACTCCATCTTCCGACGAAGAGATAGAAACAGCCGAAACCTACATCGAAGAGCAGCCACAATCCATCAAGGAACAGACCGAAGCCAGCATCCTCGAAGCACTCAAGCGCAACAACTTCAACCGCAAGCGTGCTGCTCAGGAACTCGGCATCAGCGAGCGCACCATCTATCGTAAAATCAAGGAAATGGGATTGAATAAATGAAAAAGATCATCCATACAGCACTCCACGGCATGCTCGTCCTTCTCGTCACGGCATGTTCCATCAGTTATTCGTTCAACGGTTCCAGCATCGACTACACGGTGGTCAAGTCCATCAGCATCGACAAATTCCCCATCCGCAGTGCCTACGTCTGGGCACCCATGGAGTCCATGTTCTACAACACGCTCAGCGATGCCTACTCCAACAAGACCAAACTGCAAATACTCAAGCGAAATGGCGACTTGCAACTCTCAGGTGAAATCAAGGAATATTCACAACTCAACAAATCCATTTCGTCCGAAGGATTCTCTGCCCAGACCCAGTTGAAGGTCACGGTAGCCGTTCGCTTCGTCAACAACTCCAAGCATGCCGAAGACTTTGAACGTGATTTCTCAGCAACTGCCGAATTTGATTCATCACAGCAACTCGCGGCAGTGCAGGAGGAACTGGTCCAGCAAATCATCGACGACATCGTCGACCAAATCTTCAATGCCACCGTCGCCAACTGGTAAATAACATTTGTTTCATTCCATATCATAAATTCCTAAAATCATCATCCATGAAAGCAATATCAACCCAGCAGGCTCCTGCGGCCATCGGTCCCTACAGCCAAGCCATTGCAACCGATACCACCGTCTACGTAAGCGGACAACTGCCCATCGACCCTGAAACAGGTGAAATCGTTGAGGGATGCATCCGCTGCAAGGCACGTCAGTCACTCACCAACATTCGCAACATACTGGCAGCCGAAGGGCTCACCATGCAGAATGTAGCAAAAGTCACCGTCCTGTTGACCGACATCAACGACTTTGCAGCCGTCAACGAGGTCTATGCCGAAATGTTCGCGGCTCCCTACCCTGCCCGTTCCGCATTTGCCGTGGCAGCACTTCCCAAGGGTGCCCCCATCGAAATCGAAGCCATAGCCGTACGATGAGCAGTCAGCACTACCTGCCTGCCGAGTGGCATCAGCAGGAATTTGTACAACTCACCTGGCCTCATCCTGCGACAGACTGGGCTCCCATCCTCAACGAAACATACACGTGTTTTCTCGACATCGCATGGCACATTGCCATGCGCCAGCCGTTGCTTGTCGTTGCCCAGCATCCGCAGGCGGTGGAAAGACAAATCCAGGACTATCTCGACAGCCGACAAAAGGCACGCCCTCCCTATCCCATACATGTCATCGCCTGTCCCAACAACGACACGTGGGCACGCGACCACGCATTCATCTCTGTCCTCACCCGCGACGGGCGGCGTCTGCTCTACGATTATGCCTTCAACGGATGGGGGAAAAAGTTCCCTTCCAACCTCGACAACAAAATCAACAAATCAACATTTTCCTTTCTAAACCAACTGTTTAAAGAATCGGAATACATTGACCGTCTTGACTTTGTTCTCGAAGGAGGAAGCATCGAAAGCGACGGGGCTGGCACCCTCATGACCACCACTTCCTGCCTGCTTTCACCAGAGCGCAATCCGCAGTTCACACAGACAGAAATCGAACAGCGTCTCAAGTCTGACACAGGGGCCAGCCAAGTGCTTTGGCTGCACCACGGGCACCTGGAAGGCGACGACACCGACGGACACATCGACACACTGGCACGCTTCTGTCCCGACAACACCATTGTCTATGTCGCCTGCAACGACCCCGCCGACCCCCATTTCGAGGACCTGCAGCGCATGGAAGCCGAACTTCTCACGTTCCACAACGCACAAGGGCAGCCCTATCGTCTCGTGTCTCTACCTCATCCGCGTCCCATGTACGACGACGAAGGCCAGCCCATGCCTGCCACCTACGCCAATTTCCTCTACATCAACGGTGCCCTGCTCGTACCCACCTACCGCCAGCCCGACATCGACCAACTTGCCGTCACCGTTCTCCAGACACTGCATCCCCACCACCAAGTCGTCCCCATCGACTGTTCCGTCCTCATCCGGCAGCATGGCTCACTTCATTGTTCCACGATGCAATTCCCGTCTCCTTTATAACAATAAGCATGAAGCCCACAACGTAGTGGGCTTCATAACTTTTATTCGCCTTTTTTCTGAGGCTTCGTGCGGTTTGAGGCCGCTTCTTGCTCAAGAAAAAAGGAGATTGCTTCTCATTTATTATCTTTCTTTCAGGAAGAACTATAGGGCAAGGCGCAGGCCGATGAAGTCGTATGACAAGTCAGGCGAACTGTAATCTCGAGCAGTCGGTCGACAGGCCTTGGCCCATACGCCCCAGCCACCACCACGGTTCACGCGACGAGAGCCCGATGCAGGACCCGACGGATTTGTCTGAAAACTGCTGTCGTAGTCCCCATACCAGTCCTGACACCATTCCCACACATTGCCGCTCATGTCGTACAAGCCCAACTCGTTCGCCTGCTTCTGTTTCACTCTGCAGTATCCATGAGTGTTGTCAGCGTACCATCCCACATCGTCCAATGTATGGCTGCCACTGTACCGGTACCCTTTGCTCTTATTGCCGCCACGGGCAGCAAACTCCCATTCTGCCTCTGTAGGCAGGCGGAATGTCTCACCTGTCAGTGCGTTCAATTTGCGTATGAACTCCTGACAGTGTTCCCAACTGCAATCCACTTGGGGAAAATCGCCATGATTATCTTTTCTTTCTTCTCCGTACATCACGGCATACCACAAGGCCTCCGTCACCTCAGTCTCGCCTATCAGGTAGTCACTGAGCGTCACACTGTGGACGGGCTGCTCATCACTGTCGGCTTCCGAGTCGCTGCTGCCCATCCGGAAGGTGCCGCCGGCAACACGCACCATCGTGAAGGAAACGCCGTTCACGGTGAAGGTCTTGGATGACGAGGCAGGCTGGGAGGTGGAGTTCTGCCTTGATTGTTGGCTACTACTCTGAGTCTGCCGTTTTTGCTGGGTGTTTGTCTGTTTCTTTGTCTGAGTCTTTGACTGAGTCTGTTGTTGCGGATTCGCCTTCCGCCTGATGGTGGTCTCTCCCATGGCCCAAGTACAGGTCAGCAGGCAGACAAGGACGAACAAGATTTTTGTTTTCATACGAATATTGTTGAATAAGGAGTTCTATTTCTTCTGCGAGTTTAACTTGTGCCGAGGGCTTCTTGCGGCTTGAGGCCGCTTCTTGCCCTCGGCTCAAGTTAAACTCGAGTGTTTTCTCTTTTTTATTTTTTTTCAGGAAGAACTATAGGGCAAGGCGGAGCCCAAGGTCGTCGGTCCGGTAGTCTGGCGAGAAGTAGAACCGATTCGACACCCGGCAGCGCCCCGCATCGCCGTTCCAACTACCACCACGGCGCACGCGGTC
>FLNU01002357.1_pt1 | contig 24473 bp, 18 predicted proteins | sample 1140361 | NCBI WGS metagenome assembly FLNU01 (sample SAMEA3878206, study PRJEB12797) | bioreactor metagenome | biome: Moose rumen | place: Sweden | collected 2011-10 | reverse complement strand
CCTGCTTTCGACATTCTCGGCAGACCGGCCGACGCACAACACTCGCAGATTATTATCGTCAACGGAAAGAAAATGATGATTGTCAAATAATATCGTAAATGTGGAGAACGTCTCCGAACGTTCATACTTAACACTTGTAAAATAATATCGCCATGAAGAAGCAATATCTTTCACCCCATATCGATCTCCTTACCCTCTTGGTCAGCAATATCGTATGTTTCAGCGCAGGCAAGATCGATATAAGCGACGACCCCGCACCCGACTACAGTGTCGGCGACTGAACCGCAGCATCCTGCCCTTGCTTTGCAGCCACCATCCCGCCTGCAATCACGAAAGATATATGATAGATATATGTGGAGAACGTCTGGGACGCGGACGGCTCGTCCGCGATAAATTAGTGGAGAACGTCTCCGAACGTTCATACTTAATTATATAAGCGTGTCTCAAGCTACCTTTCAGCATCTCTGACCCTGACAAGTAAACCCTAATCCCGTAATATTATGAAGAGAAATCTCCTTTTTGCAGCAGCACTGCTGCCGCTGATGTCCATGCAAGCTAAAGTGTGGATCGTTACCGCCCCCGCCAATGTAGGCAGTCAAACTGCCACGCCGGCACCCTTCACCTTACAGTATTGCGTCAATAACGCTGACGATGGCGACACCATTGCCTTCGATGAATCGTTTGCCGGACAAACAATCCTCTTTGACACCACCCTCATCATCAACACCGGTTTGGTTATTGATGCCTCTGCACTTTCTGCTCCTGTTCATTTCGACGGACAACACTTAACGTCTATCATCACTCTCGGCAATGCCTCGCAGAAGAACGAGACGCTGCAGGAGAATTCGTTCGTCAACATCGTCTTCGAAAACGGCAAAAGCGATGTTGCAGGGCAGGGTGGCGCAATCAACATCTTCGCCTACCGTATCCGCTTTGAGAAATGCTGGTTTCTCAACAACGAGAACATGCTTGACAACTCCAACCGCCAGCCCGGTGCCATACGCAACGAGACCAGCTCGAGCCAGATGTGGCTTACCGATTGCGTGTTCCGCGGCAACAAGACCAAACGCAAAGGTGGTGCCATTGCTGTGGACGCGCCCTCACTCTATATCAACCGCTGCCTCTTCGAGGACAACCATTCAGGCGAAAACGGTGCGGCTATCGCAGTAAAGAGTACAAAGGACAATGTCGTCCTACGCGACAACACGCCGGTATTAGACATACGCAACTCCACCTTCGTCGGTAACAAATGCGACCAAAACACCACTGCTGGAAGCGGATCAGTCATCATCCATGAAGACTCCAAAGGTATAATGCCAATGCGACTGTTCTTCAACACTTTTGTTGGTAACGTACACGAAGTGAACACCGGCACCGTCTATTCCGTCTATTCCGCCAACAACAATATCACTGCGGCAGGCAATATCTTCGGCGGCAACACGCATATCACTGAGGATACTGAGGAGCCTTACGCACTATGCGGCGACCTCAATGCAGGCGGCGGCAAGATGGTTATCTCCAACGGCTATAACCTCATATACCGTCTGAAGCACAACCCTGAGTCCGACCCCGTCAACAGCAACGATATCACCTACCGCAAGTGGCTCGAACTGCCTCTCCTCACCTCCACGCCCAACGCTGATGGCGTGTGTGTGCCCACGCAGTCGGCTATAGACTCCGCCCTCTGGCAGCAACTCAAATCGATGCCCATTGACTTTGCAGAAGAGTTGCTTGGATATAACCCTGTTGATCAAACGGGCACAGCCCGCACCAGCCGTCTTGTTTTCTCCGGCGCATACGAGTTTCCCGCCTTTGTCATTGACGTTGATGACGACTACTTCTCCGTCACCGACCCCGGACTTGGTTCATACATCTATCGCAAAGGTGCCGTGGCAACCCTCGCCTCTAACAACGAAGGCTTCGTGTCATGGATAGTGAATGGCACGCACCATGTCAATAATCCATATCGTTTTTACGTCACCGAAGACTGCACCGTCACCGTCAACTACGATGAGATACCGGGCGGCAGACCAGACCCCGATCCGGAGATAGAGGTGGACGATGCTATTGAGAATATCAACAATAACTCTATACGTTCCACCGAAGGAAACCTCGCACAAAAAATCATCATTAACGGCAAGGTATATATCGTACGCGATGGCAAGTACTACACCACTCTCGGCACAGTGATAAAATAGATGACGCAACGTCATACAAACAGACATAAATAAACAACTTAAATACATCAAAATGAAAACAATAAGATACGCCTTATCCTTAGTCGTTGCTATGGTAGGGAGCATAGCATACGCAGCCAACATTGTGGATTACACATTTCCGAAGAACAGCACTCACAGTTCTGTTCCGGTCTCTGAGACATCGGTCAGCTCGCTCGGCTCTACCACTATTGCCTTTTCCGGCACATTTGAGCTTCGCTCCGGTGGTATTCGTCTTAAACAAAACACCGACACGGTAACAATCACCTTACCCGTTGACCTCGGTACAGCCGACACAATTTTTCTGCATTGGACCGGTCAGTCAGATGGCACCAAACATGGTCCAATCATCAATTGCTCAGGTAGCACTGTCAGCGATGTGAGCGAGGCCAATAACGACGAACGGATACTCACTGCGCCTGTCGGCATCAACACTAATGAAATCAACGCTTCGGGACACAATATCATGAAAATCTACCGTTTTGGTAGCAAGTCGGTTATGCTTCGCCGCATAGTCATCACCCGTGGCTCCGGCGGTTCCTCTGAGCCGATAGATGAACCCCGGCCAGAACAACTCGTTGTGGAGGGAGCTATGATATGGGATTGGACTGATGCCTCTGACTATCAAAAAGTGTCTCCTGCAAGTACCACCGATACCATCCTTATGTCAACTATCGATGGCATCACCACCAACTACTCTGCTTTCGATGCGCGTTATATCATGATGGTTGGCGAGAACGCTGTGCGCAACGGAGATGCCTGCCAAGTAAACTGGCTCATGCTTAAACTGGCTAAACCAGGACATGTCAAAGTCAAGTTTTCCAACGTAGGCGACGGCAACAAAGGCTCACGATACCTCTATATCAACGGTGAGAACACGGGTGTCTATTCTGACTCTACCGAGACCCATGGAGCAAAGAATGTTGAGCAGGACATCCCTGCCGGCGAACTTGTTTTCACCGCACAACGCACCGACAAAGAGGGTAACCAGGCTATACGTATCATGCGTATCGAATATACGCCACAGACAGAGACGATGCTGGATGCGGCTCAGGACGTACTCCTCAATAACGGTATAGTACTTAACAAAGCCAACGCCTTGACGGAAGTGTTCAGTGCAACAGGACAACGGATAGCTGCCACCACCACTGACTACGACACCAACCACCTGCCCGCAGGAGTATATATAATACGACAAAACAGCAAGAGTATAAAAATTCAGAAATAAACTACGGAACTGACAAGAGACGCATTTCTTCAAGTACGTCTCTTGCTTACCTCGCTTTTTATTTGTACCTTTGCAAAAGTCAATGCGGTTAATCGGCAAACATATCAGTCTAATATTTCTCTGCGTAGCTTTTGCTATCAGCCATGCCCATGCCATGCGCCACCTGACTACCACTGACGGCTTGAGCAATAAACAGACATTCTCCATCGTCTATGATAGAAAGGGATTCATCTGGGTCAGTACAAGAAACGGCGTTGACCGATTTAGCGGCTCAGACTTTAAGAGCTATCGCTTGCTTAATGCACAAGGAGACGATGTCGCCGGCAGAACAAACACGGTCATTAGCGCACCGGACACTCTGCCATGCGTATATACAAACAACGGAGATGTCTTCCGATATGCCCCGTGTCATGATCGATTTAATCTTGTAGTTTCGTTCTCTGATATTCTACAACTGACAGACCTATACGTTAATAGCGTTACTTATACTAACGAAAACACCATCTTTGTATGCCACTCTTCCGGACTATTAAGGTATAATATCGCATCCGGTAAAGTTGATACTATCACCTCAATGTCAGGCATAAGCGTCAATAGTCTCATTCCGCTCAACAACAACGATTACGCAATAGCTACCGGCAATGGTTTTTACCTTTGTAGTATAACTTCACTATTCGACACAATCCACCTCCACTCCCTGCCACACCAACGCATTCAGGCTTTGTGCTACGATCCTCTCTCTGAGCGATTGTTCATTGGTGCTTTCGATGGTCAGCTATACTCTCTCGATCTCCCTACTCGTCATGTGGCAGTCCTCTACGATGCCGGTGCGTGCATACGACACATCACCCTCTACGACAGGGCACTATGGCTTGCCACCGATGGACATGGCGTGGCACGCTTAGCTCTCGACCAACCACGAACAGCTTTTTACGACAAACTACGACAACAACTCACCGACTGCCCCGCTCACACCTACTATCTCCTTATTGTAGATAAACGCCTTTGGGTAGCGACCCGCGGTAGCGGTTTGTGTTACTTCGATGCCGAACAACCGGCGTTTAAATCTTATCCGGCACCATTTAACGAACCTGGCAAGAACGACAAGACTCTCAACACAATACTCGAGGACCATTACGGCTCTGTATGGATAGCCGGCAACCAGGGTATCTGCAAGATTGACCGACAAGGAAATAAATATTTCGTCCTTAACAACGGAGTAAACAATAACATTATGGCTCTATGTGAGGATCGATATGGCAATATATGGGCCGGCGGCAGCAATAATGCGACTTGTATTGCCATAGACGAAAAGACTTGCCAAGTCAAACACCATCTCTCCTTCCCTGCCGATAAACCCAAATCACGCACCTACTGCTTGTTTTCAGACTCCAAAGGACAAGTATGGGCCGGCGGTTATGGCTCACTACTGACGGCATTTGACCCTATAGCCTATACCTTCACACAATATCCGGTCAAGTACGTCAACTGCATAGCAGAACAAGAAGGTGTCATTTATGCCGGCACTACCAACGGATTGATGGCGCTTAACCCACACAACAAAGATAGCGCAGGCTTCATTAATCTGCTTGAATCAGCTAATCTAAGTGCTAACCTCAGGTGCATCAACCATATCCACCCTGCACCTGACGGTAGCTTATGGCTCTCCACAGAAGGAGGGCTTATAAATTTCAATAACAAACAACACTCACTAACTATCTACAGCACCGACATCGGACTACTCAGCAATAGTATATGCGCCTCCATACTTGATGCCAAAGGCAGGCTGTGGCTCTCGTCAAACAAAGGATTGCAGTGCCTGATACCACAAACAAAACAAGTGTTTTCGTACACCGAAACAGAAGGTCTGGCTGACGAGAATTTCAAAAACCGCTTTGCCCAACGACTGCAGTCCGGCGAACTGATATTCGGAACTGCAACACACATAACACTCTTCGACCCCGAACTGATTACGCCTGCCAAAATAAGTGCTAACATTGTTATAAGCTCCATCTCCATTAACGGACAAAACGACTCTACAAACATTGCCGATAACGTCACACAAATCACAATCCCACAAAATCCCAACCAACATTTCTCCATAACCATTAATTGCATCAACTACTCACTGCCAAACAAAGTTCAGCTACGGTGGAAACTTATTGATTATGACAGCGATTGGCAAATGGGCGAGGAAAATGGTGCTTTGTCATACTCTCATGTCCCACATGGCAAACACACATTGCTGATACAAGCAATAAACACCCTCACGGGCGAAACACTTGATACCAGAGAAATATCTATCCACGTTAGACGTAATATAAACACTGTGCCTTGGTTAGTGGCACTCGTCTGCATTCTGACACTCGTCCTTATAGTATGCGTCATCGGCATCAACACAAGAAACAAGGAACAAGGACAAAGGACAAAGGACAAAGAACCGACAATCAACGACACCTCGGCAAAAACAGACTATGTCTCTTCCGTACAACCGACAATTCCGCTTGACAACGACTTTATTAAAAGAGTCAGCCTACTGCTTGACTCTAATATCGACAACTCCGAATATACCATCGACCAATTAGCTGCGGATATGGCAATGAGCCGCAGCAGTTTCTTCACCAAACTTAAAGCTATCTCCGGAGTCGGACCTAACGACTTTATACGGACCTACCGTCTGCAACACGCTGCACAAATGTTGAGAGAGCATAAGTACAGCATCACCGAAGTAGCGTATGATTCAGGATTTAATGACGTTAAGTATTTCTCCACCGTCTTCAAAAAACATTTCGGAGTCAGCCCAAGCAAGTTTAAATAGCAGGCTGACAGAATGGCAGAAAAAAGGATAGCGGATAGAGAAATAGTGGAGAACGTTCGGAGACGTTCGCCACTGCCAATCAACATCGCGGACGAGCCGTCCACGCCCCAGACGTTCTCCACTACGTGTCGGTTACTTTGATTGAGTTGCTAACCAGTGGTTGAGGTCGAGGTGAGGGTTGCCGAGACGGGTTCGTAGTTTCTGGCGTCTGTTCCATATCGTTCTGTCGGAGACGTTGAGTAGCACTGCTATCTCATTATTATCCAGTCCTAACATTGCCAAGGCAATAAACCTGTCGTCCTGTTCGGTCAGGCCTTTATAACGCTTGTGCAGTTCGTCTAAAAAAGAACCATACACGGCATTGAACTCTTTGAGGAAAGCCTGCCAGTTGTTGTCATTGGAAAAGGTGTTCTCTTCGAGATAGTTCTGTACCCAAGCGGGTAGTCCTTTCGGCAGTCCGTCTGCAGAGCGCCGGAGTCGTACCGCCAGTCCGACACGTTGTTGCAATATCTTCTTGAGCGAAGCCCGTTTGTCATCGAGTATGGCAGCAGTCTGCTGAGCTGTTTGCCTTGCAAGTTGCGCCTCATGCTCACGAACTAAACGTCGGCTACGTTCTATGAGGAAGAGCAGTAGGCTGATGAGAAGAAACAGTGCCACGACACCGACAAGCAGCCATAGGCGTTGTTTCTCTATCGTGAGTCGTAAACTCTTTTGTTGCTCCCTCTCCAAGTCGTACAATCGTGCAATAGCGTAGGTGCGTACCGTCCCCTCTACGTGTATGCGCTGCATAGTGTTGTGGTAGAGTGTGTACATAGTTTGATATGCTTGTTCCCACTGCGACTCCCGGCTTAACAAACGGCTTTGCAGCTCTTGATATTTCTCCGCACTCCACCGCGTATATATCGTGTCGGCAGCAAAGACATCAATCCAATAACGGGCGGAGTCTGTTGCTCCACAATCAAGGCAATATTCGGCAGGAATCCAAGCATAACGATAGAGCGCGAAGGAGTCACATAGAATCTTGCTCTCAACGAGCAACAGTTCGGTATCTTTAGGCGAACGGTTGAGCAGATACTGCATGTAGATATCATGATATATCAGCCTGTTCGACTGTCTCTGCGCCAAATCTAATGCTTGCCGGAAATACTTCTCGTATAGTATTGTATCCGCTTTCCATAGACTCATACGCGCCATATCTCGATAGGCGCACGCAAGACGCAGTGTATCAGCTGACCTCTCGAAATATGGGACAGATGCTGCATATTTCTCTCCTGCCTCCGTCCAAAGGTAGTCGTTCTGCTCTAATGCTGAGCCTTGCACGATGTATATCATACCCGCTGTCGGGTCGTCCTCGTCAAGGAAGCGGATAAGCGTCTCCGCCTCTTTAAGAGGAGTCATCACAGCGTCATACCGCGTAGTGTAGTTATATACGGATCCTTGCAGATATAGTGCGTGGCATAATGCCTGCCGGTCTCCTGCGTTGCGTGCATCTGCCACGAGAGCACACAGCGTGCTGTCCGGCGGGACATGCCCTTGTCGGAAAAGGGCGGTCTCATCTGCTATCTGCTGCCGTAAAGTACTATCAATCTGAGCGGCATGCTTACATCCGCTCAAACTGATAACACTTAGTAGGAGTATTAGTTTCCACAATTTCATAAAATTCTCTCTCCTTGTAGGTTAAGTCGTCTTCCATCAGGCAGGATTATTACTAACTGTCCGTTCTCAATGGTCTTTATGGTGGAGTTGCGAAGCGAGTCACCGGTGCTATCTAACCATGTAGCTACAGGCATCGGGTCGTAAGGAACGACGGGCGGAGTAGGCACAATCTCTTCACCACCATAGTTAACCAAGCCGGTGAAACCCGATGTAGCAAACTCTCCCTTATAGACATGTATCGGTGTCTCGTTCTCATCGAGAGTGGCTACGGTGTAGGAGTATTTGGTACCTTCAGTCAAACCCGTGACCATAAAACTGAGCGTCTCTCCCACCCCATGTGTATCATGTCGCGACGGTGCAAAGGCGATGCTTATGAGTCTGCCGATAGCGTCTAATGTCAGATGGCAGAAGACCTCACCGTCCTTGCGGATGTCAATGATATACTTCTCTGCGGCACTATCCGTCGGCCAGGTGAAGTAAGCCGTTGTCTCGCTCGGTTCTACGGTGACATACCCGATCTGCTCTTGCGGTTCGGAAGGGATCGTGTCGGTGGGGATGGTATCCGCCGGAATGGTGTCAGCGGGCAGATCTTTCAGTTGAGTGTAGCGGAAGAGGATGTCATACGCTTGATCGGTGCCGTGTTGGTAGGTGCCGCTGACGGGGCGTGAGACATTATGATGTCCGTTGAAGAGGGAAGAGAGTGTTGATTCGGCTACGCCATACGCTTCCGGCGAGAGCATCGGTTGGTTGCCGCCAAGCGAGGTGTCGTAGGCAAAGTGCCACGTATATTCGGCTTGGTGTACGCCTCCGCAGCCAATGGTGCCGGTAGAACGGGATGTGAGATTACCTTTGGCATCCATCTCTACCGGATTGAGGTCTGTTCCTCGATAGGTGGGTGCTTGGCAGAGCCATTGCCCGTCAGACCACTTATAGTAATCGCGCAAGAGCCAGTCGGTATTATCGCCCTCATAGAGGTAGTCATACCGCTCGGTAGGCTGTACGGTCATTTCGTCACCGCTGACTATGGTATATTTGACGGAGGTGGTCAGTCTGCCTGCTTCGTCGTATAGCGACGCACCATAGAAGGAAGAGGCGGTATTTTGCCATGTCCCGCTTGTCGTATCATATTTGCTCCAAGTGACACAAGCTACAGCGTCTTGGGTCATCGTGTCGTCATAGAAATAGCGTTTGCGGGTGGATGGTAGGGTATCCGTGTAGGTGATATGCTCTAAGACACGCCCTTGCTGGTCGTAGGTGAATACATTGGGGTGGCGAATAACGGGTTCTTCCACTCCATTGAATTGCCGCGTCTCGATGAGCCATCCTGCGTCATTGTAGGTGCTATAGGTATGGCTAAAAGTATCCGTGCCGAAATAGTGCATTTCTTGCAGGGGTTCTTCGCCGGTGTACAAAGTGCCGCTCAGTCGTCTTCGCCACCAACCGGCTGCCCATAACTCGTCCACTTTGTAGTCCGACTCATACCAATAGTTGGAGGGATCGATGGTATAGTGGGCAATAGCCGCCACATCGGTTCCATCTCCTTCGGGCACATAACTATAGACATCGTAGCGTATAGGGTACCATTCGCCATAGAACGCGTACCACCTCATCGTATCTATTCGGTCTTGTGAGTCGTAGTACGCTTTCTTATAGATTCCGTGGATATTCTGATCGGTGAGTTCACAGGTTGAGCAGGAATTGTGGAAGATACCCGTCACCTTGCCCTCCTTATTGTAATAGGTATAGACCTCTGCATCAAAGAAATGCGTAGCCAATTCGCCTTTGTAGTTATAATAGGTATAACCTATTTCATTGCGGGTATAGCATTGTTTGTCGCTGTCCCATGGCTTAAAGATATAGTAGGTGGCTTGAGTGGTCACACCATTGGCATCGGTGGTGGATGCGGTGGCAGATTGCGGTACGCCATTCTGATTGGTGACGACCGTATAACTGCTCTCCGACACCAATTCCCATTCGCCGGTAATGGCATTTCGTTTCTCTTTTACACTACGATTGCCGCCGAAGGGTCTGTTATAGGTGGTGGAGGTTGTCCTTGTGGTGTCCGCCGTATTGATAACGGTTATTTGGGTGTAGTCATCGGTCACGACGGTATCGTTCACTAAGGTCCAGTCATTGAGGAAGTGATACTGATAGTTCCGTCCATGGGTCAGAGAGCCGTTTTCCCACTCGCGGTTAGTATAGACATAGACGGTGTCAATATTTAGTTGATACACGCCTAAATCGTCTTGTATATATCTGAACCATAGATAAGACGACGAATCTTGTGCGAAGGTCAGTTGCCCGTCTTGGTCATAGCGGTAGGTCAGATCCTTGTTAAGGTAGCAATCATATCTTGGGTGATTGCTATAGAGCTTACAGTGGTAGGCATAATCGCGTGTGAGTTTGGTGACGGAGCCTTGGGTCGGGTCGAACAGTTGCCATGCCTGCACGCTATTGAGCTGCCAAGTGCCATGGGCAAAGGTGGATTTAGCCAAATAGAGATCCTTTTGCGTCTGACGGTCATAAATGCGTTCTTGGCGGTTAATGGTGGAGTCAACGCCAACCGTGTCGTAGGTATAGGTATAGGTGTCCGTTACCTCTCGGATGCTGTCTTTGCCATAAGATATATCCGTTATGGTTTTCTTCGTTAGTACCCCGTTGGCGAAGGAGCGCGAGTCGGTCAGGTCACGCGTCTTATTGCCTAACTCAAACTCTTGACGAGACAAACTATAACTTGTTTGAAGCGAGTCGGCGTTCCACTTTTCGGTGATGGTACCTGTGGCTATCGTTGCACCGGAGAGATTGTACTCGTTGATGGTCGTTGTAATGGTTTTGCCTTTGTAATAGTTGTACTTCTTCGTTTCCGAATAGATGCATCGGTGTTGCTCATAACGCTCATTCTTCTGAGAATAGATATAGAATGAATCGGTATTATAATCATTGTATGTATTAAGGATAAGCTCCGTTGCGGTGGAATCCGTTTGGGTGACGATGGTGCGACCGTTCACATAGTACGGCAGTCTGTTATACAATGCTAACAACTCGTCACCCGTCAATATGTGGGTGGTGTCCAAAACGGCAAGGAAAAGGGAGTCATAATCCATTTCACATTCCACCATATCGTAGTTGCGTATCTGGCGGATGAGTGAACCGTTTTCGTCATACACATTCCGATAGGAGTCGTACGCATAATCGTAGTATTAGCTATTGCGGACAATCGTATCCGCGAGCGGATTGTAAGCGGCAAACGAATCGGCGCTCATCACGGCACCGTTACGGGTACGAATGAGTGAGATTTCTTCTCGGTGTTTACCGTTCGGACCGATGAGGCTATAGATCGTTTGGGTAGTCCTGCCTAGCACCTCAACGGAGTCCGACCATTCGCCGACATGCATAAACTCTAAGGTGTAAAACGAGGCGGAGTCGTAGGCAAAACGGATGACCGAACCTTCTTTGAGGGTGTCCCCGAGTTCGTTGTCATAACCGACGTAGTTTCGGTTGCGGATCTCGTCAAGCCGCCAAGTGTAGTCATCGGCATCAACAATAGTCTGAGTAGCAGTGGCTGCCGCCTGCAAGGACTCGCCTACCTCTTGCACATAGGCGTTAGCAAATAATGTACCCGCATATATGAGCGCACACAAGAGGAGTACATTTCTCGAAATAGTTTTCTTCATTGGAAAATTCATTTTAAAGATGGCTTAATTATTTTTTATTATTCTTAACAACGACTGTATAGTGGAGAACGTCTCCGAACGTTCTGGTAGTAGAGAACGTCTCCGAACGTAGCACTCTCGTACTTCGTACTTAGTCACTTGGTGCTTAGTACTTAGTCACTTGGTACTTTAAAAGACATTGCAAAATTACTGCTTTTTTGTGAAATACGCAAATTTTTGGCTTACCCGCCCCGCAAAAACGACCATTGATTTTCAATGAATAAGCGAACCAAGAACAACAATTACTTACCCGAGTAACTGCCACTGCCGCCACACAAACGGATTCGCAGCATCCTGAGGTATTATTAGTCCTCGGTGAACAATAAGTGGAAAACGTCTCCGAACGTTATAATCGGTAAAGTACACCTGCAATCATTAGGGCTGTAACCACAACCGGTTACAGCCCTAACTCTATATTACATGTACTTTAATGGATGGTTACAATCATATTTGCCCTGAAACTGCCAAACAGAAAACCGACATTACCATCACCATCCCTCACAGAGCCACTCTATATAATTCGAAGGAGTAATAACATTGAAAGGAACATTCGCATAATTGTTTGCAAATGAAACAGGTTGCTTTGCTTTTTTATTTTCGTTCCACTTAAACTCAAAACTAAACAACTCTCCGTCTTTTTCTTCAATCAAATCGATTTCTTGTTGCGCCATAGTTCGCCAGAAGTACATCTGAGCGTATTGATTTCTATAAATATTTTGTTTGCGTCTTTCGGACATCATCAAATTTTCCCAAAGTGCCCCAACATCATTGCGCAATTCAAGGGGAGCATAGTTGTTTATAAGCGCATTACGAACACCGTTGTCATAGAAATATATCTTGTGTCCTTTTTTGATTTCGTTCCGCATATTACGACTAAAAGAATCCAACTTGAAGATAACAAAACATTGCTCTAAAAGGCGGATATATGTCTCTATAGTCGCTCGGTCGGCACCAAGCAATCCGCTTAATTCGTTATAGGATACCTCACTGCCGATTTGTAATGCCAAAGCTCGTACCAGTTTTTGCAATAACTCCGGACGTTTAATACCATTGTAGCCCAATAAGTCACGGAATAAATAACTATTACTGATGTTGGATAGCAGGCGTTTGGAATCGGATGGATGCGTCACAATCTCGGGGTAGTACCCATAGATCATTCTGTTCTCCAACATTCTACGCTCGGCACGGGCATCCGTATGAGCCACCATCTCATGAACAGATAATGGGAAAAGATTGTATTCGAATAGACGTCCCGTTGCCGGTTCGTTTATCTTATTGGCTAACTCCAAGGAAGAAGAACCGGTAACAATCACTTGCGTCTTTACGTGTAAATCGGCAAACTTCTTCAATGTAAGCCCTATATTCTCTACTCGCTGCGCCTCATCAATGAGTAATATCTTATGGCTACCGACAATTCTGCGCAATTCATCAGACGTGCGGTGTGAAATGGTCAACGCATCGTCATAATCATCACAATTCAGTCGGTAAACATCCGTTTGACCCTCTGTTAGTTGGTCCAAAAGCGTAGTCTTTCCCGTCTGGCGAGGTCCAAGAATGACAATCACCTTACCTCTTCCAAAGTCTTGCAGAATGCTGCCAATAATATCTCTGTGTACCATAGCGATTTGTATTTTGCGGTGCAAAGGAACAACTTTTTTCTGATATACGCAAATGTTTTATGAAGATTTTGCGATTAAAACCACAAAATCTATATATATATTGCGATTATATTCGCATTTTATATATGTCTTAATTATATCATACCGATTTGCAAAAATTCTCAAAATGGCATTACTGATAGTTACAATCATTCTGCTAACTGAAGATATTATGCTTAGTTTTAGAGGTTTTGTTGTACTCCATGAGAATTTCTTTGATACGCTTGCACTATAATCAAATCAGGGGAGCGCAAACTCCCCTGATTTAGTAGTACAGAGTACTTCGTCCCATTGTACCTTATTTAACTTCTTGTCCTTGCAGGGTATATACCTTCTCTCCTCGGAGGATGTAGGAATCCTCTAATAAAGCAAACGCTTAGGTATGTTGTTTGTCTGTTGTTTTATGCCATAGGCGGGGTGGTGGTTATTGTTATTTAGTTGATTAGTTATATTTGTCGTGAGCCAATGATGAGCCATTTGTGAACCCTTTGACTCTAATAGTTATTATTTCATCAAATGTTGCATACATTGCTACTTTTCAGCAAGATAGGTTGATTTTGTAAATTGATTTCTGTTTGTTTTTATAATTACTATTGTCTTAAAATGTCCCATTTGTGAGCCAATGATGAGCCAATGAATTATAGTTTCAATAATCTACCCAAATGTGCGAATTTCATAGAATGTCCCATTCCCTCGATTACCGGTTTTAACAAGTAAAATGCCTAAATCATTCAACAACCGAGTTGCAGTCGGCTTACTTATACCACAAATTTCTTGCACTTCAGAATTAGTTACTCTTCCTTTTTGCAACACGTATTCTATCACTTTTGTCTGTCGTTCATTGAGCCCCAAGGTCTGCATTTGCGCCTGTGGGGTATTAAACATTGTGATGGTCATTCCACTTTCAGTAATGACGATAGGGGGCAAGAGATTAGCTTGTGTCATCAGTGTGGCTATACGCCTATACCCTCTACCCCATGATTCAATATCTCCTGCTCGGAAAAATGTTTGCGCGATAGCAGGGTTAAATGGTTCTGATGAGTGTTTCTCAAAGAGTTTGTTTACCGTCCAATTCTCGGGCAGTTGTCCTGAATTCCAGCAGACTAAATGGTCCGGGTAAACAGAAATCTGAATCGGTATGCCGGAAGAATAGTCTTTATGTGCTATAGCATTGAGTACCATCTCACGCAACGCATCAAAAGGATACTGTGGCGTTTCTATGCGATGTCCTTGTTCGTATGAGATGATGCGATGTGTATATTTGGTAGTAAGCAAGTCTATCACCTTATCCACCTGCAACATCAATGGTCCATGAATTTCGTCTTGAAAAAGTAAGGCATCATCTGCACCATCGAAGAAACCAATCTTGACATACGCCCCAAAGACAAACCGCTCAGGGTCAGGGTGAAAAAGTAAGACAGCAGCACGAGTAAGTTTTGTCTGTGTGGAATCCATTAGATGCAGGCTCTCCAACAAGGTTTGGTTAGATTCGTTAAGGATATCGTCATTCACGCGGTGGTGCTTGCCTGCCTCGTGACGGAAACGGTCAAATGCGGCATTGGAAAGTGCATCTATTGACACTTCCGGCAACAAGTAATTTTCCCAACGCTGCCCGCCTTTTTGTAATAAGAACCGTGTGAGAGCCGTACCTTTCAACTCTTGTTTCGTGCTGCCGGAGCGATAGTGGTACTGACCTTTGTAACTGATGGCATTAGAATATGGCGGAACGATGATTTCGAGATAGTCCTTGACGGACTCAGTATGCAAATTGACATCCACAATGATACCTAAAACATCGCGTACTTTGTTGGGTATATCCTCCATCAGTTTCTTGCTGTCAGCCACTCCCACAACCTGTTTATCATCGTTCACGCCGATATAGATAGTTCCGCCTTGCGCATTAGCAAAGCCACAAATCCATTTGAGGTACTCATCGTGCCACGACTCTTTGTACTCGATATTTTGACTCTCGCTGTCAGTCATTGTTCTAAATATGGCGCAAAAGTACGAAAAAAATGTGAGGTGTGCAAATTTATTTGCTGTTTTAGAGTAAATTGGGGGTGAGAAAATGATTTTTGTAAGGAGAAATGGAGATTGTAGGCAAGGGGCGATTAGGAATTGCAAGTCAGCAACACTAACGAGTCTATGTCTTGCTTCGCGTGCCGATGTTGTTTTATGCCATAGGCGGATTTTGTTTGTTTCTATATTTGTTTTAATCGACCAAATGTGGTCGATACTATCTCCTTATTTAATGTTGCGGAGAGGGACGAGGGGTTAATCCTCAATTACACCTGCGTGCAACTGTTCTATCGGAAATACCAAGTCCCAACTCTTGCCCCAAACTATATTGCCGTCCTCTATTTCAAAGCAACGGAATTTGCGTGGGTCAAGGTATTTATTATATTGCGGATGAGGGTGACGACGAATGAAATCACCTATATCCACTCTGCGGGTCGTGTGGTCGCTAAACTGCAAATCTACAGTGAAGTTGCCCGCATCTTTTGCCCCTATTATACAAAGTCTGCTCATAGTTATAATTTGGTTTTAATGGTTGTACTCTTGACTGCCTGTCTTAATACAAAGAATTTAATCCATTTAGTAATGATATTCTTGCTGTATTTTCGAATGAACTCTTCGGCTGTCTTTTGGTCTTTCGAGGAAAGAGGCTCTTCACCTGCCTTCTCACGAACTCGTATTTCTACCAAAATGCCATTATCCATAATGAGTTCAAAAATACTCTGACATCCTTTATGCGTTACGTGTACATGGATGGGCTCGTGCTCATTTGAGTAGAAGAAAAAGACAAAACCGAAATATTCAAAATATCTTAGGCATATTAATTTTGCTTTAATAATTACGGCTGCAAAGGTAGTGATTTTTTTTGAGATTTGCAAGGGTCGTATGTGTTTTGTCAGCGGAATATGCAAATTTTAGGCAGATTCAGGCAGTGGAGGATGACAAAAGGGACTGGAAAAGCCGGAAAGACCAGACCGCTACGCTCATCCGATGGAGAGGCGACACTACAAAGAAAGAGGCGGCATCGGTAAACGCCTGAAATACGAAGAAGAAAACATCTGCCGTAGCGCGTGCCTACAGAGAGCCTTGCATGCGAGCGGCTTTGCAACAACTCGATATTCCGCCACTCGGCGGAGAACTCCACCGGCGCAATAAACTCCGAAGACGATGTTTCAGACTGTTTTGATGCAAAAAAAATGCATTTTTTCGTGATTTTGGACTTTTTGCTGAAACTGACAGTTGAAACTGACAGTTGAAACTGCTGACGGAGCAAATTATGTAATCACCAAGATTATGGTGATACGGTAATCAATCTTCTTTGAGTAATACATACCCGAAGAACGGGTAACTGAAAAGCAGATAGGATATATCTGCTCCGCTGTTGATATATGCCTCTGTGAAAGAGGTAGTTGCCGCACAACATATAAGGTGTGCGAGTCCGGCTGCAAATAGAAGAATTCCGCCATAGAAGACACCTAATTGTCTATCGTATGAGCGAAGACCGATACCTATGCCTAAAGCAATAACTGCCAAAATGGCGATTACCCAAAACGGAATAAGGTTAGTACCCTGGGTAATAAAAGGATTTTCAGCCAGCATTTGTTCCGGCCATATAGCAAAAAAAGGCACAAGCGGTAAGACATAACCAACCAAAACAAGAACGCCATACCCTACTATCTTTAGAAGAGAGACCTTTTTTGAACGTTCGGAGACGTTCTCCACTATTTTATCGCGGACGAGCCGTCCGCGTCCCACGTTCTCCACTACAGAACGTTCGGAGACGTTCTCCACTTTACTCAATAGTATTCCAAAAAAGAGAAGCAGCGGCAGGGCAAAAACCGTTCTTGTACTCAATAACAAACCACCTATGAACATAGGCAATGCGAGGGCTTGAGGGTGCTACTCAATAGTTTGATAGAGCCAAAGAAAGTAGAAGAGAAAGACAAGGCTATTCACTAAAATAGTACTTCTACACGCTAACTCCCAATAGAGAGGAATAGAGATAGCAGCTAAAGCCGCTAACACATAGGTTTGCTGATTTGGTAATTTCCGAAAGGCATAAATGAATATACCCGCTAAGGCTGTCAATAAGGCGAGGGATAATTCCCCTATGTAATGGAACGGTGCTAATATCAAGAAGTAAATAGGCATGGCACCTATCGGATTACCTGAAGGGAGATGTTGGCTATATGGATTGATACCCTGCTCAATAGAGTCAAAGAATAAAGCGACTATTTCCCACCTATCAACGCGGAGCGTCTCTTTATCCACCAAAGAGATACATGCAATGGATAGTGCACTCATACCAAGCAGTAAGGCGACAGGTACCCACTTGTGAATCTGTGGTTTATAGTATAGATACACGACCAACCCAAGAGCCATAAGCCATACAAGTAAACTTGCACACGCCATAGCAACAGAGGCACGGGCAAGATACTTGTACAGAAAAAGTAGATTTGTAATAGCTACTAATCCGAGAGCAATGGGTTTATAGGGAGACATAACTTTGTGGTGTATCAGTGTGAGGACTCGTCGCGGTTTCTTTGCGGTTAGGGCACGAACGTTCGGAGACGTTCTCCACTATTCGGTAAAATATGAGGTGGTAGAGACGGTGAAAAACACCGTCTCTACCATAAGTGATAAGCCGAGAAGAACTCGGGGCGGTGGAAGTCAGGAGCAGGCGTTGCAATAGGTGCCCAAGAGAGATAATAAGGCTCTTTCGCGTTATCTGCGCAGGCGTAAAAGTTGCACAATAGCGTCTTCGGCAGAACACTTCCCTCTTTCCGCCACTGCTTCTCCGATACTCCCGAAAGCAGATAGAACGGGATATCCATACCTACCTCCCACTCCTGCTCAAAAGCCTCATGGAAAGGTGTGGTAAACCGTTCGGCAAGAGGTGCGTAACGAAGTATCCGGTGCATCTTATCAAGCGATAATATCTCTACGTTTTTATCTCGCCCCTCGCGGCGGGCAGCAGTCATCGCACCTATACAGTTAATCTCAAAATTTAAATAAAAAGCCTGCTCCGGCAAGCGGCAGAAGAACTCAACGCATGAGTCGCACCACACCTTAGAATGATCTTCATTAGAGGCTGCGAGCAACTCCTTTCCCTTAACCTTATAACGCAACCTCAGATACTCGGCATCATTCCGTATCGCAACCGATACCCGTGGCATCGCAGGATACTGCTCACGCCAATTATTACATGCAATATTCAACATAAATTTCAAATAAACGTTCTCAGACGTTATCACAAAGTACCGCTTGCGCTATGTACAATGTACAATGTACGAAGGATGTAAAGTTAAAATTACATAATTTTTCTCACATTTTTCGTTTCGGGCATCCTTTCCGTTTTCGATTTTTTAATTTCTTTTGCATTTTCTTGCATAATTACATATTTTTGCGTAATTTTGCGAGGTGAAACGTTTTCTATATTTTATATTATTAATATCTCTACTCTTTGTTTCCTGCAACGAGCAACTGACGAATGACCCCTCTCAAACGATAGTCTTTTCAGAAGACACAATATTTTTTGACACCGTTTTCACCACACACGGCAGTGCCACTCGTCGCGTTGTACTCCGTAATCCCAACCCCAAGGCGGTGATGATACACAGCGTCAGACTGAGGGACGGCAACAATTTTATTCTTAATTTCGACGGCGAGCAAAATCTCTCACTCATCAAAGATATATCTTTAGCAGGCGGCGACAGTCTGTATCTCTTCATCCGCGCCGATATTGACCCCACTCTACAAGATGCGCCGCTCTTCATTGAAGACAAGATACTCGTAGAGGTTGGAGATCACACAGGGCAACTCGTCTTGCAAGCCTACGGTTGGGATATCACTATTCTGCAAGAGCATACTATAAGGCAAAACACCACTTTCTCTGCCACAAAGCCATACCTTATTCGCGGTTACCTGCTTATTCAAGACGGCGTTACTCTCACCCTGCCTGCCGGCTGCCATATCTATCTGCACGACACGGCACAAATAGCCTGCTACGGCGGACTTATTTCACACGGCTCATTGGAACAACCCGTTCGGATACAAAGCGACCGATTAGACGACATCTTCGAAGATATACCATACCTCTATGTCGGAGGCAGATGGGACGGCATTTACCTCGTAGAGCCGGACACCGCCTCATTTGACTATACCGAGATCCTTTCCGGAAACATAGGTATCTACCTAATAGGCAGCAATAAAGAACGGCTGACAATCACTAACTCTCGCATTCATAATCATAATCTCTATGGCGTGGTGGTGCAAGATGCTGATGCCCTTATCGCGAACTCCGAGATCTCAAACTGCGCGGGCTACTGCCTCTATCTCTCCGGCGGGACGCACGAGATTATTCACACTACCATCGCCTCGTATTTTAACAACACCCGCTACGCTGTGCAGACCACAACGCGCGTTGATAGTATCTCCCCGCTCTATATCAATAACCTTTCTAAGCGCCATCACACTGAGTTGCGACTGCTTAACTCCATTGTCGCAGGAGCGCAACATAACTGCATCGCCATTGCCACACCCTTACCGCAATACTACACGGCAGAACTTGCATACTCATATCTTCAAACCGACACTCTCCCCTCCTCCATTGCCCACCACAACACCTACCCTCACCCCTATAACTATTCGACAAGAGGGGCAAACAGAGATACTATCTTCGTCCACTCCTACTATTCAGACAGAAATGAATATTACGATTTCCGCCTCGACTCTCTCTCCCCTGCCCGCGACATTGCCGACAGCCTTACCGCCCTTCGTTTCCCGCTTGACCGGCTCGGCAACGACCGCTTTGCTGACGGCAAACCCGACGCAGGCTGCTATGAAAGACGCTGATGAAAGTTGAAAGTTACAGTTGAAAGTTCCTTCGTACATCGTAAATCTATCCTTCGTATATAATATGGTTTCTCTTAATCAACTATTTTTTCAATACACCGGAGTGATGCCACAGAGCGTTGAGCAACTATCAGCCTCAGGCAGCAACAGACGCTACTTCAGATTAACTTCCGACGACCAAATAAAAGATGGTCAGGCTATCCGTGGCATAAGCCTTATAGGCGTGCAAGGCACATGCGAAGAGGAGAACCACGCCTTTCTATATATGGCGAAGCATTTTTTCGAGCAAGGCCTCAATGTGCCTAAGGTCGTAGCACAATCGGACGACGAGATGCTTTATCTGCAAGAAGACCTTGGCGACACTATGCTCTTCGACTATATAGCTGATGGACGGAAGACGGGCGTTTTTCATGAGAGCGAAAAGCAGATGCTACGCAAGACTATGCGTGCCTTAGTCCGCTTTCAAGTTGTGGGCGGTAGGAATTTCGACTACGGACAGTGTTACCCGCAACCCGAATTCAACCTCAGATCTATCAATTGGGACCTCAACTATTTCAAATACTGCTTTCTTAAAGCCACAGGACTGGAGTTTCAAGAAGACAAATTGGAGTCGGACTTCGAGCGACTTGCATTCGTACTCCTTCAGCACCGCACCAACACCTTTATGTATCGCGATTTTCAGTCGCGCAATGTGATGATACATAATGGCGAACCTTATTTTATAGATTTTCAAGGCGGTAGGCGAGGTCCTATTTACTACGATGTAGCCTCGTTCCTGTGGCAGGCTAAGGCTCAATATCACCAAGACCTGAGAAACGAACTGATAGAAGAGTACCTTGACGAACTCTCTAAATATATGCCGGTTGATCACACCGAGTTTCACGAGACACTGCGCCATTTTGTACTCTTCCGTACTATGCAAGTGCTCGGTGCTTACGGTTTCCGCGGATACTTCGAGAAGAAACCGCATTTCCTGCAATCTATCCCATTTGCTATTGAGAACCTGAGGCAAATTCTTAAAGACTGCACGGAAGATTACCCGTATCTTATCGAGGTGCTGCATCAGATGACGGAGATGAAGCAGTTCAAAGAGATTAGTATTCGCAAACCGCTTGTCGTCAAAGTGTTCTCGTTCTCCTACAAGAAAGGTATTCCTGCCGATGAGTCGGGCAACGGCGGCGGCTTCGTCTTCGACTGCCGAGCCGTCAATAACCCGGGCAAATACGAGAAATATAAATATATTACAGGTTTAGAAGAACCCGTTATCAAATTCCTTGAAGACGACGGCGAGATATTTCCCTTCCTCGAAGCCGCCTATTCGCTTGTAGATGCCTCCGTCAAACGATATATCGACCGCGGCTTTCAGAACCTTATGGTGTCATTCGGCTGCACGGGCGGGCAACATCGCTCAGTATATGCCGCAGAAAAGATGGCAAAGCACTTGAACGACAAATTCGGCATTGAGGTACAACTTATCCACCGCGAGCAAAATATCGAAAGCATATTGAAGAGCACAAAATAACATGAATTATCCACAAGCCACAGCCAAGAACCTCGGCATATCCGTTGCCGTCTATTCAGTACTACTGCTTCTATTATGGTTAGCAGAGATGCTCATTCCTGCACTTCAAGGGCGGCTGCTGCATTTCGACGATGCTGCCTGGTGCGTTGGTATCCCTACAAGTATCGTCGGCGTTTGCTATATCCTTACAGTCCGCGACCCGAAGAACTACACGGGTTTCTATGCAGCCATACTTATGAGTCTTCTGATAAGCGTGCAATATCTGCTGCAAAAGAACTACGATCTCGTTGCTGCCACCCTGCTCATCAGTCTCCCATTGCAAATCAAGGCATTGATACAATGGAAAAAAGGCAAAGGCAAAACAAAAGAAGTGGAGAACGTCTCCGAACGTTTCGTCCCCTGCTCCGAGCGTTTCGTCCCCTGCTCCGAGCGTGAGCTCGGAGGTTCCCCCGAACATTCAGACTTAGAATCAACCCCCACATTCCTTTCGCCGAAAGCCAAACTTATTACTCTGCTCGTTTTCATCGCTATTTGCGCCTTAGACTACCTGCAAATAACCTATATTAGCAATACCGACAGCAGCGTGATGCTCAAGATTTTCTCGTCAATGCTGTTTGCCTCGCAGATAGTGGCAAACTTCTGGATTATCTACCGCAAGATTGATAATTGGTACTATTGGCTCTTGTACTCAGTAGCAGGTTTAGTCTTCTTCGCACTTATCGGTAACGCCTTCTCTGTTGTCCTCTTCTGTTTCTTCCTCGTGGTAAACACGATGGCGTGCAAATCATGGGTCACATACGCTAAAAAAGTCTGAAATGAATATAAATATATCATCATATAATGCTATTATTTGTGATTTGGACGGCACTCTCTACGACAAGCGCAATATAGTCAGGTATCTGCTGATTGGGGAACGCTACCGTCTCAACTTTTTGGCGAGTGAGCGCAAAGCGAGAGCAAAACTTAAAGGCAAATGGTTTGGCACTCAAGAAGCCTTCTATAATGCCTATTTCAAGGAAATGGCAAATGAATATCTTCTGAGCGAAGAGGCAGCACGGACATGGTACTTCTCTAATTATATGCCCCTTATGGCAGAGGTGCTGAAAAAGCACTATACTCACCGCGAATGGGTTCCGCAGTTGATTACCGACTGCCATAATAACAACATTCCTATCGTCGTCTATTCTGACTACGATTTTGTAGAGGAGAAACTGAGGGCAATAGACCTTAACCCCGCAGATTTCGACCTCGTCATTGCCGCTTCCGAACTCGGCGGACTCAAGCCCTGCCGAGAAGCAGCACAAAAACTGATTGACCGCTTATCAAAAATATTCGAAAGCAAAGAAAAACCTATTGCAGGCGAGCCGCCTGCGCTCATACATCTTGAACCGAATAATATTCTTTTCATCGGCGACCGCGATGACACCGACGGTAAATCGGCAGAAGCCGTTGGTGCTAAATTTTATAAAGTTTAAGAACAACCGCTCGATATTTAATTTACTCACTTTTAATTCCAGGATATGAAAAACTTTGAAGTAGAACCCGGCACATACGTACCTGACACAGGTTTGACCTATTCGGAAACAGACCCGTATGTAAGAATGTATCAACCAACATACGACCGCGTTGTCAAAGTGGACGAGAATTTTCCCTTCTGCGATGATTCGCTTCGTTACCGATTTCTCAATTACATCTCCTACGGTTTTATACTCTATTTCTCACTCGGCATTTGGCTTCGTCTCAGCACGGGTCTGCGTTTCAAAGGGCGCGAGAATTTGAAGAAATACAAGGATGTACTCAAAGGCGGATACATAACTATTGCTAACCACACATTGCCGCACGACTGCGAATCGGTGTTGCTCGCCGTGGGTGCCGACCATACAACCCGTATCCCGATGTTTCAAAAGAATTTCGAGACAAAGAACCATTTCTTTTTACGCGTCGTAGGCGGAGTACCTATCCCGCCTGCAGAAGAAGGACTGTCGGCGATGAAGAAATTCAACGCTGCCTTCGACGAGTTCCATCGTCGCGGTTGGTCGTTCCATATTTTCCCGGAGATGGCAAAATGGCCGTATTACACCCCGCTCCGCCCGTTCCAAAAAGGGGCGTTTACCATGTCATACAAATATGGTATGCCGATACTGCCTTGCGCCCTCACCTACCGCCCGCGAACAGGTATCTACCGACTCTTCGGAAAGAAAAACGAGCCGCTCGTTACCTGCGAAATAGGCGAACCGATAGTACCCGACACTACCAAACCGCGCAAAGAGGAGGTGGAAACTTTGCGCCAAACGGCATTCAACGCCATGCTCAAAATGATGCATATAAAGAAAAACCCGTGGCCTGCCGTGCCGGATAATGAATAATTTTTTCATTTTCTTCTTGCACATATCGGGAAAAAGCACTAACTTTGCAACGACAAGTTAAATTAGTGGAGAACGTCTCCGACTTTAGTCGGCATACAATGCCGACTTTTATAAAGACGAGAGATATAAGTGAAGTGGAGAACGTCTCCGAACGTTTGGTAGTGGAGAACGTCTCCGAACGTTTGGTAGTGGAGAACGTCTCCGAACGTTTGGTAGTGGAGAACGTCTCCGAACGTTTGGTAGTGGAGAACGTCTCCGAACGTTTGGTAGTGGAGAACGTCTCCGAACGTTTGGTAGTGGAGAACGTCTCCGAACGTTTGGTAGTGGAGAACGTCTCCGAACGTTTGGTAGTGGAGAACGTCTCCGAACGTTTGGTAGTGGAGAACGTCTCCGAACGTTTGGTAGTGGAGAACGTCTCCGAACGTT
>FLNU01002356.1_pt1 | contig 24508 bp, 22 predicted proteins | sample 1140361 | NCBI WGS metagenome assembly FLNU01 (sample SAMEA3878206, study PRJEB12797) | bioreactor metagenome | biome: Moose rumen | place: Sweden | collected 2011-10 | reverse complement strand
AGCAACAGAGTTTGTGGATGCGCTGCAACGCGGTTGGGACGGCAAAGTGGAAAAGCAGAGCGAAGCTGCCCGCATAGGACATAATATCGGTTCTGCATTACGCACATCTGAAGAGAAAGGTCTGGCGGATAACCCCGCTTGGACATTAGACGAAAAGGTATTCTTCCAAGGTCTGATCAATGGTATTCACGGCGATGAGAGCGTTATGGACGCCTCTGCTGCCCGCGACTATTTCCAAAAAGCTTACCAATCGGCACCTGCCGCTGAAAATCACAAGCAGGACAAACCCGTCAAAGCAAAATGCGTTGATAAGCCAAAGACTATCGAACTCCAATCGTTCCTTGACTCTGTAAACTACGCTTTTGGTTTGCTTAACGGCGATGATATAGGCAAATACGTGCTCGAAGCCGACAGCGACGGCACTATGCGCAAAGAATTAATTGAGGCTATCAATAAATCTCTATCTTCCAAGAATAAATATCCTCAACTCGTGCAGTTGGGCGAGCAGATCGGCAAGACTATAAAAGACCAGTCAGAGCAGGGTCTGATAGGCGTTCCTGAACTGACAACCGACTTCGAACTTATCAAGCAGGGGTTCATCAATGGAATAAAAGATTTCGGCGAGTGGGACGCTGTGTCGGCAGGACATTTTATTCAAGAGGCAATCGAAGATATCAAAAACGGCACAACCAAGGCTGCCGGTGAAGCCTTCCTCGCAAGCAACGCCCTCCGCGAAGGTGTTATCGTTACCGAATCGGGTCTGCAATATGAGGTGCTGAAAGAGGGTAAAGGCGAGCACCCTACGGCTACCGACCGCGTAAAGGTGCACTACCACGGCACTCTCATCGACGGCACCGTATTCGATTCTTCCGTTGATCGCGGCGAACCTATCACTTTTGCTCTGGATCAAGTCATCGCCGGCTGGACTGAAGGCGTACAACTGATGACAGTAGGCTCAAAATATAAATTCTATATCCCGCAAGAGTTAGGCTACGGTTGCCGCGCCGCAGGACATATACCTCCATGCTCAGCACTCATCTTCGAAGTAGAACTGCTCGCAATAGAATAAGAAAAAGCCTTAAATTTGTCAGGTGATGGGAATTATAGCACGACAGAGTATTAAGGGTACGATAGTTACCTACATTGGAGTCTTTGTCGGCTTTATAACCACCTTTTTCGTACTAACCCGTTTCCTCAGCGCAGAGGAAATCGGGTTAGTTCGTGTCTTAACCGACACCGCCGTGCTTTTTGTCGGCTTGGCAGGATTAGGCACCACAACCTCAACCGTTCGCTTCTTCCCCTACTTCAAGCAGAGCAAAGTAGCAGGTGAGAACGATACGGAGGCAAAAGCAATAAGCGAACCGGTGGAGAACGTCTCCGAACGTCTGGTAGTGGAGAACGTCTCCGAACGTCTGGTAGTGGAGAATGTCTCCGAACGTCTGGTAGTGGAGAACGTCTCCGAACGTTCAGATCCACATGCCTCAAACAGCCGGAGAAATTCGTATAACGGATTCTTCTTTTGGACGGTAAGCATCCCCTTTATCGGCTTCCTCATCTTCACGATAATCTATTGGGCGCTGCACATCCCTTTGCAAAATATATTCGCAGAGAAATCACCGCTTTTTGTTGACTACTACTATTTTGTTCTCCCACTGGCTTTTTTCATGCTCTATCAGACTATCTTCGAGACCAATGCCAATGTTCTGATGCGCATAGTAGTACCGAAGATGGTAAGAGAGTTATGGATACGCGTTTTCCTCCTCGTTTCATACTTGCTCTACGCATTCCGCTATATATCACTTGACGGATTGATAATAATGATATGCGGCAGTTACGGCTTGGCAGCATTGGCAAATATCATTTATGTGTTCGCATACGGACACATATCTCTGCGTCCGGATTTCAGTTTTCCCGACCGCACGTTAGTCCGCAAATATCTCTTTTACACCCTCTTTCTTATTCTATCAGCAGTAGCAACCGTCATAACCCCGACCTTATCTTCTTATTTTATCACCGCACAGATGGGTTTAGATAGTACAGGAGTGTTCGCCATCGCCACTTATATGGCTGCCATGGTAGCCATTCCGTTCCGCAGCCTTAACGCTATCGCCAATCCTCAAGTAGCACAGACGATAAAAGATAACGACAATCAATCATTGTCAACGCTTATCAAACAAGTTAGCAATAACGGCTTTCTCGTGGGAACACTTATTCTTGCTCTGATATGGACTAATATTGACTTTATCTTCCATATTCTGCCTAATGGAGAGACCTACGAGGTAGGTAAATATGTAGTTTTACTGCTTGGCATATCACAACTAAACATCGCCACTTTTAATATCAATGCCTCTGTGCTTAATTATTCCTCCTACTACTACCTGTCGCTTATTCTCTCGTTTATACTCACCGTCTTATCTCTTATTCTCAACAATTTCTTAATACCTATTTGGGGAATAAACGGGGCAGCCCTTGCGAGTGTTCTCAGTTACTCAATCTATTACGGTTTGCTTTGCTTGATAACGCGCATCCTCTGCCACGTCTCCGTCTTTTCTACCGGTCATCTAAAGACTCTCGCTGTTATTCTCACACTCACCGCGCTTTGCTATGCCGTGGACCTCATAAACATAAATATCTTCGCTGCCACAGCAGTGAAGATATCTATCTGGTGCCTCACCATTCCGGTCATCATACGCCTAAACATATCGCCGGAAATGAATAACACCCTCAAAACTTTATTTAGGAAGCGGTGAAAAACACCGTCTCTACCATTGAACGTTCGGAGACGTTCTCTACTATTGAGAGACGGTGAAAAACACCGTCTCTACCATTGAACGTTCGGAGACGTTCTCTACTATTAAGAAGCGGTGAAAAACACCGTCTCTACCGTTGAACGCTCGGAGGCGTTTTCTACTATTGAGAAGCGGTGAAAAACACCGTCTCTACCGTATGGTCTTATCAGTACTGCGCTGCGTCATATACCTCATCCGCCACTTCCGAGCCCTTGAGGTGCTCAATGATGCAGAAAGCGAAATCGGCAGACAGCCCCGGACCTTTGGCAGTAATCACATTCTTCGACTCTACCACCAAGCCTCCTATATAAGCATTGCCTAAATAGTGTTCAAAGCCCGGATAGCAAGTAGCCTGCTTACCGTCAAGAATACCGAGATCGCCCAGCACTGACGGCGCAGCACATATAGCCGCTATCTCTTTGTTCTCAGCATTATGCGCCTTAAGCAAATCGCACAACTCAGGGAACTCACCCAAGCGGCGTGAACCGCCCGGAAGAATAAGCATCCGAGCGTCAGAAAAATCACACTCCGAAAATAACTTGTCAGCGAGCACAACAATGCCGTGGGAACCTCTTACGGGTATCTCTCCCTCGCAGGACACCATCGTCACATCTATACTCGCTCTTCGAAGCAGATCAACGGTCGTCAGTGCTTCGATTTCTTCAAAACCGGTAGAAAGAAAAAGATAATTCATAATTATTTAAGTTTGAAGACATAAGTTATCGTACCTATCACATCGCCTTCTCCTGCTGTAAATGACGCTTGTTTAGCAGCTTGAATAGCCGCATCGATAAGGGTCTGGTCGGATGTGTCGGTTCCTTGACCGCGAGTGGCGGATATCACTTTCCCTGCTGCGTTTACCCTTATCTGCACAACTACCACTCCCTCCGAATTAGAATTATATACCGGATCGGACAAATCACCTTTCAGGTCTCTACCCGTCAGGCTCCAGCCGTGTCCTCCTGATTTTCCTGCACCTACGCCGCCGCCGTTGGCTGCCGGATTACCTTTATTAGCAGAGCCTTGCGTATCGCCTGCCCCGCTGCCTTGTGACGGATTATTGAACAGACTCCCCATCTGCGCAGCCTTATCACGCTTGGCTTGCTCCTCTGCCGCTTTCGCGGCAGCACGCTCTGCCGCCTCGCGCTCGGCTTTAGCCTTCGCCTCAGCAGCAGCCTTCTCTTGCGCACGCCTCTCTGCCTCAAGACGCTCTTTCTCCTTCTGCGCACGCTCACGCTCACGAGCCTCCGCAAGCTCTTGTTCACGGCGTTTCTTTTCCTGCTCGCGCTGTAGTGCTAATGCCTCCTCGTCTTCCTGAGTCATCAAATCGTTTGACGAAGGAGGTGCGGGGGCCGAAGGAGCAGCAGCCGGCGCAGGTTCGGGAGAGGGAACAGGCAACGGCGTAGGCTCCACCTCTCCGCTACCTTCCATAGCATCACCAAAAGCAACCTCTATACCCTCTTCCTCCGGAACAAAAGGACTATCGAGATATAGATACCATAACAACAAGAACAATAGTAGCATAACTATTATTGTACTCACCGTTGCTATAATCTTAGAATCGTGCTTCATCGTACCCCTTTAGTACATTGTACTTAACATATTTATATTCGGCTACACCAAAGTAATCCGTTGTCACCTGCTATCCGCGGCCGTAACTATTTTTTCGTTGCTATAACCAATTTCATATGATTTTGATTAGCGATATCGAGTACATGCACAACCTCTTTATAAGCGATATCTTCATCGGCATGCAAAGCGATATACATAGTCGAATCTTGCGCTTGGATACCGGCAAGATATGCCTCCAAGGCATCTTGATCAATAGGCACCGGTTTCTTACCGTTAAGTGCCACGGAATAATTGCCGATATTATCAATATAGACCTTCGCCACCACCTGACGGGTGTTAGTCTTTGCGCGAGCCTGCGGCAGATTAATCTTTATATCATTAGGGGCAGACATCGTACTTGCCATCACGAAGAAGATAAGCAAGAGGAAAATGAGGTCAGTCATTGACGACATAGAGAATGATGCCTCAGCTCTATTTCTGCGTTTTAGTGCCATATCTTTGTTTTTTTAGCGAAGCAGTGCTTTGTTATTCCTTATGCCGGCTCGTTCAGCAGGTCAAGGAAATCCATTGTGCGGGCCTCTAACTGCCTTACGACCCTGTCAACACGGGCAACAAGTAAGTTATATGCGAATATGCACAAGATACCTACTATCAAACCGCCGATGGTAGTTACCATAGCCTGATACATACCTTCCGACAATGTTGATAACTCTATCACGCCCGAGTTAGAACCTGCCATATTGTAGAACACATTTACCATACCGATTACCGTTCCGAGGAAACCTATCATAGGTGCACCCGAAGCAATAGTGGCGAGGATACCGAGGTTCTTCTCCAAAATAGCCACTTCAAGATTACCGACATTCTCTATCGCTACCATCACATCCGACATCGGGCGGCCGATACGCGTAATACCCTTCTCTACCATGCGAGAAGAGGGCGTATTGGTCTGATGGCAGAGGTTGAGAGCAGAGTCAATCTTGCCGTCATGAATATAATCTTTTATCCTATCCATAAACGACTTATCCTCCTTTTGTGCCTTATGAAGTACTACCAAACGCTCTACAAAAATCCATATAGCGCATGCCAATAGCACGGCAAGAACAATCATTATCCAACCGCCATACTGAGCCATAGTCCATAAGCTTATCGGCTCTTGTTCAATAACTTCGGCAACATACTCAGGTGCCACCGCTGCTGTGTCAATAATCTGAAGTAACATATAATTGAAATTGAAATTTGAAAATCAAAAAATCAGGTTCTCTCTTACCCCTTTATTTTTTCCTTATACTGCGCTATCGTCTCTTCTATTCCGAGGTAGAGAGCATCTGCTATCAGTTGGTGCCCAATCGACACCTCGTCTATCCACGGAAAGGAATTAATCAGCAGAGACAGGTTATCGCGAGTCAGGTCATGCCCTGCATTAAGCCCGAGCCCCGATTCTTTAGCCTTCTCTGCCGCAGGACGATACATATCTATCGCATATTGGGGATCCGTCATAAACAACTCGGCATACGGACCCGTATATAACTCTACTCTGTCTGCGCCTACCTTCTTCGCTCCCGCCACCATTTCCTTCACCGGATCAACGAATAGCGAAACACGGATATTTTCGACATGGAAAATATTTATTAACTCTGATAAGAAAGCCGCCTCATGAATAGTATCCCAGCCATGGTTGGAAGTGAGTTGCTCAGGCGAGTCGGGAACAAGCGTTACCTGCGCAGGGTGAACCTCACAAACGAGCCGCACGAACTCAGGCGTAGGAAACCCCTCGATATTCAGCTCCACACCTATCGCCTTCTTCACTGCATATACGTCATCATAACGAATATGCCTGCCATCCGGACGAGGGTGCACCGTTATCCCATCCGCACCGAAACGCTCACAATCGCGAGCAAACTGCACTACATCAGGCACGTTACCACCACGAGAGTTACGCAACGTCGCCACTTTGTTGATATTTACACTTAACGATACCATACCTCATTACCCGTTCACACCTATCCCGCCTCTCTCTTCCGCCGCGCAGGATTAAATCAGACGTTTTCTCCCCGCATATTTCCTCTGCAATCCGTACAAAGTTAATAAGTTTTTCTGAATTACACAAAGGATATTTGAAAAAAAAATGATAACACATTTTTTTTTGCTATATCAAGCATTTTATAGTACTTTTGTGTTGCACAAAGTACCAAGTGACGAAGTACCAAGTACCAAGTACCAAGGAGACGTTCTCCACTAAAAGGCTGCAAAATATTAAAACTGATGAACACAATAGGTAACACTTTTCGTTTCACGTCATTCGGGGAGAGTCATGGTCCTGCAATAGGAGGCATCATCGACGGCTGTCCTTCGGGAATGAGAATTGATATATCAGTCATCAACGCCGCCCTTCAGAGGCGATGTCGCACCTCTTTTGGCACTTCTCAGCGCGCCGCTGACGAAAGAGACGAGGTCGAATGGCTGAGCGGACTGCTTGACGGCGTAACACTCGGCACCCCCATTGCCTTCCTTATTCGCAACACCGACGCTCGCTCCTCCGACTACGAAGACCTCGCCGATGTCTTTCGCCCCGGGCACGCCGATGAAGCCTATCAACTGAAATACGGCATACGCGACTACCGAGGCGGAGGCAGAGCCTCAGCAAGAGAGACGGCAGCCAGAGTAGTAGCAGGTTGCATTGCCATGCAAATTATTGCCACAAAGGGCATAAAAATAGAAGCAGAGGTTGTACAGGTCGGCAAAGCACTTACCGATTATGAAGATATTATCACTCAAGCAGCTGAAGAAGGCGACTCGGTCGGAGGTGTTGTCCGCTGCCTGATAAAAGGTATGCCGGCGGGAATAGGAGAGCCGGTCTTCGGCAAACTGCAATCGCAGTTGGCGGCGGCCATGATGAGCATTCCCGCTTGCAGAGGTTTCTTCTTCGGACACATCGAGAAACTGAGCAGTGTCACCCCCGACACCATACCTTTCGCCGCGATGCGCGGCAGCGCGAATAACAAACTGTCGGACGGCATCTCAGGCGGCATAACCGACGGAGCCGATATCTGCTTCTCTTGCGTCTTCAAGCCCACCCCCTCTATCTCTCAACCGCAGATGATGCGAGTGCAGTCTGCGCACAGTGTCTCTGATAACTCTGCCGATGACACCTACCGCAAGGTCAGCATCAAGGGCAGGCACGATGTGTGCGTCGCCATGCGAGCCGCACCGGTAGTAGAAGCAATGGCAGCCCTCGTCCTCGCCGACAACATGCTCTCCCGCACAACGGCCCGCAACGAATAGCAATTGGCACTGAGGCACGGTAAATATAGGTGACTATTGAACGTTCGGAGACGTTCTCGACTTCGCACAAAAAAACCGCGCCTTACAGCGCGGTTTTTCATGTGTCTGAACGTTCGGAGACGTTCTCCACTTTCCTGCGAGTCTTCTTATTGGAAGTTAGCTCTGTTATCAACTACATCGGCATTATCGTCGAGCATCTGCATAATCTGATATTTGAGCGAGTATGCGAAGCGAGAGTTCAGATTGGCTATTTGAAGTTCTTTATTAAACTCGCCATTGGCAGTCTTCTTTTCGCCACCTTGTATCACAAATACGCCACTGCTACCCTTCACGGCTGCCACTTCACCACTCTCTAACCTCAGTGCTTCACCTATCGCAGCAGGCTCAACACCGGCAGAACCGAAGCGGTAAGAAGCGAGAGAGACACCCTCAGCGGTGCGCACCTCTGCGTCTAATTCCTTCGCAGCCTCTTCAAGCGAAGTAACGCCGGCAAGTTGCTGCTTAAGCATCTCTGCCTTCTTGTCGTTCATCACCTCATAACGCAGCTCACTTGCAACTGATTCCAACGGACGATATTCGCCGTCAAACACCTCAGCCAGTGTCGCTACAATAAAGCGATCACCACACTCGAACACATCGCTCACATCGCCTTCTTTTGCCTCGAAAGCCCAACGAACGATAGGACGAGATGACTTGAGATCTTGAACCTTATCCGTTGTCTTCAGAAGATTGGTAGCAGTGAGGACATCGCGGTTTTGCGCATCAGCACTATCACGGAAGACACTCTCCGACGGACAACTTACGATAAACTGCTTTGCCTCGTTATATAACTTAGCATACGTCTTTGACGAAGCTGTCACATCACGAGCAAGGATAGCAAGTTTGACCTTAGGCGTGGCTTTGCTTATATTAAGCACCTCAAAGGTCTGCTCTACACCGCCGATAGTCACTGTTACGCGCTCACCTTTCTTTGCAAGGAAAGCCTTGTCTGCCAAATCCTTCGGCATATCTTGCTCACGAACCCAACCTATCTCGCGGTCTTCACCGCCTTCTTCGGGAGCAATGCCCCTTAACTCTACTGAGTCAGGCAGAGAATAACCGGCTTCAACTAAGCGAGCCATGGAATAGGTGTTATCGGCAAAAGTAATATCGGTTACATTACCCGCCTTGGCATCCTTACCGAAAGCGAACTCCTTATACTGCTCAGGTACTTCATCAATTGAGAGGTTACGACCGCTGTAAGTAACATCAGAGTTTACGTTCACCACGGTCATCACATCGTCGGTAGTATAGAACTCGTCTTGCAGACGCTTCATGAGCAACTCCGTTTCCTCATAATCTTCGCGCAAAGGAACGATAGGGAATGCCACATAAGCGATTGTGCGGTTCGGCATTTGCTTATACTGGCTCTTCTTCTTGTCGTACAAAGCCTTGATATCGCTATTCTTAACAGTCACGAGAGAGTCGGCTATAGCAAAATAAGGTTTGCTTACATATTCTACATCTACGCTCTGCTGCGCCTCATCAAAGGCGTGCTTAGCATCAAGCGAGTTAGCAGTAAGGCAGGAAGAGAAAAGTGAAGTATATTTCTCCTGCATACGGGTGATGCGTACTATATCCTGCCAGTAGAACCAATATGTCCTTGCCTGATTGAGATAAGCCTGCTGGTCGGCACTCTCTGCCTCATCATCAAGATGAGAGACGAACTGCATCAGTTGCTGACGATTGAACTGCCCCGTTTCGTCATAGAAGGCACGGCGTGAACTGATAATATTATGCACGTTTTCACCGAAGCACTGGTCTGCCAGTTCCTTAGCGGTGATAGTCATACCTATCTTCTTCCCCTCAGCCTGCAAGGTGTAATCTGTGAGGAACATACGCCACACTTCCTGACGAAGTTCGGCAGACATATCCTCATCGATGTCATTCCTGCCTGTCTCAATCTTATAGACTTCCGTCAGGCGGTCTTTGGCAGCCTCATACTCCGTATAGTGAATCTTCTGCCCCTCAACCTCGCCTATATACTCGCGACGACGATTGAAGTATGACGTACCGGAAGAGAGGAAGTCGCCTATTATAAATGCAAACATGGCAAGACCTACTATTACTATCAGCAGGACGCCATGATTACGAATTTTTCCTAATGTTGCCATAATCTATTTAAAAGAAATGTAAAATGAAAAATGTAAAATGAAAATTTTATTCTACTTACTTTTTCACTTTCTGAACGATAGCCTTGAATGCTTCCGGCTGATTCATAGCGAGGTCGGCAAGCACCTTACGGTTGATTTCAATACCAGCTTGATGAAGAGCACCCATCAACTGGCTGTAACTCATACCCTCAAGACGAGCGGCAGCATTGATTCGCTGAATCCATAAAGCGCGGAAATTGCGTTTCTTATTACGACGATCACGGAAAGCGTAGGTAAGACCTTTCTCCCAAGTATTTTTGGCTACGGTCCAAACATTGGCACGGGCTCCAAAATTGCCTCGAGTGAGGCTCATGATTTTTTTACGACGGTTGCGTGAAGCAACATGATTTACTGATCTTGGCATAATTTTTTTGATTTTGATTGCAGGCGACGTCGGGATTTCCCTTCGTACTTTGTCCCTTTGTACATTGTACATCGTCCCTTTGTACTTAGTACTTATCTTTTGCCTGACATTCGTTAATAATTTAAGTTAACTGTCGTTTAGCGTAGCAAAAGCATCTCTTTTACTGATTTGAGATTGTCGTGATCAACAATTGCGAAGTGCGTAAGGTTACGCTTTTGCTTCTTTGTCTTCTTAGTCAAGATGTGACTCTTGTACGCATGTTTGCGACGGATTTTACCGCTTCCGGTCAGCACAAAACGCTTCTTTGCACCGGAGTTTGTTTTAACTTTTGGCATTTTTCTAAAATTTAATTTGGTTATTATTTATCGTCTCTCAGGCAGCCTAAGCCCGGAAACTGTTTTGCTTTCCACTTTCAACTGTAACTTTAGGGCTCTGCCCGCGCTCACTTCTTCTGCTTTGGAGTGAGGAAGACTATCATTCTTTTCCCCTCAAGTGTCGGCACGCGATCCGGACGACCATACTCCTCTAAGTCTTGGCAGAAACGCGCAAGCAGCAATTCGCCCTGCTCCTTAAACATTATCGCACGCCCGCGGAAGAACACATACGCCTTCACCTTCGACCCCTCCTTTAAGAACTCTTGCGCATGCTTCAGTTTGAAGTTATAGTCGTGATCATCGGTCTGCGGTCCGAAACGAATCTCCTTGATAACCACCTTCGCAGAATTCTGCTTCTGCTCCTTCTGCTTTTTCTTCTGTTGATAAAGGAACTTCTGATAGTCCAAGATGCGACATACAGGAGGCACTGCACTTGCGCTAATCTCTACAAGATCAAGATTCTGCTCATCAGCCATACGCATAGCGTCACGGTATGAATATATACCTTGCTCTACATTGTCGCCTACAAGGCGTACTTCTTGAACGCCGCGTATCTTGTCGTTGATACGATTCGGCATCTCTTTCTCACGAGGACGGCGTTGGTCCTTGCCTCTACCGTTAGTTGGTTGTGTTGCGATAATTGTAAACGCTTTAAAATTAAACTTAAGTTACTCGTACATAGCGTAAGCACTTCGTACTTCGTAAAGTGGTGAACGTCTCCGAACAAGTGGTGAACGTCTCCGAACGTTCAGAGTGGTGAACGTCTCCGAACGTTCAGACTTTATTTGTCCTTCGTACTTATCCCCACGTCTTGCAAAATTACGGCTTTTTTTTTATGTGACAAAATAATTTTGAAAAAAAACAACATTTTCTGCAATTTTCAGAGATGAATTTGCATATATAAGGAAATAAACTTAACTTTGAACTAAGTACCAAGTGACGAAGTAGAGACGGTGTTTTTCACCGTCTCTCAGAAATACCAAGTACCAAGTGACAAAGTACCAAGTACCAAAGTACCAAGTGACAAAGTACCAAGTACCAAAGTGCCAAGTACCAAAGTGCCAAGTACCAAAGTACGATGTACGATTGTCCGCTGCACTTATATTTCTCGTTTTTATAAAGTCGTTCTCGTTTTTATAAAGTCGGCATTTAATGCCGACTAAAGTCTGAACGTTCTCAGACGTTCACTACTAAAGTTTGAACGTTCTCAGACGTTCACCACTGCGTAACTTTTAATTCTAATTCTATATTTCCGCTATGAAAATTTCAAAATTCATTCCGGCCTTTTGCTTAATAGGAGCATTGGCGTTCTTTTCATGTAACATTATTCCTAACGACCCCGAAGGTCCGGGGCGCAGAACGGATGACACCACTACCGTCACCCCCTCCGACACCGCTACTACTATTGACTACAGTGCTCTCGGTGACCTGCCGACAGGCTGCCTTACCGTAGCAGAAGCGATAGAAAAAGGTAAAGCCTTATCCGGGACTGACACTACCGAATTCGTTTATATACGCGGTTATGTGAAGAAGATTGCTTCCAAGCACGAAGACGGAGTTAAGCAATATGGCAACGGCAGCTTCTATATGGTTGATGCCCCCGCCGATAGCGAAGACTTCTACGCCTTCCAAGTCTATTACCTCGACGGAAAGAAGTTCACCGATCCCGCACAAGTAGCAGTAGGAGACCTCGTTGTGCTATACTGCCGCATCATCAACTACAACGGAACGATAGAATCTGCCGGCAAAGGTACCGGATACATCTATAAGACCACCAACAACTTCGTACCAACCGTTGTGCAAGTGGATAACGACGGCACTGAGCAGAAACCGTTCACTCCGTCAGAGGTTATCGCCCTGAACAACACCAAATCAGGGACATACTTCGTTAAAGGTTATATCGTTGGTCAGGTTAACGGTAAGAATATGAGCGGCGCAGAACTTGCAGCACCCTTTACCGGTAACGACAGCGGAGTGGGAACGAACCTTCTCCTCGCTACCGCAGCCGACGAGACGAACACCGCCAATATGGTTCCTATTCAGCTACCCGCCTCTATGCGTGAATTCTCACTGCCCGCAGTGCCTGAAAACTTAGGCAAGGAACTGCTCGTCTATGGCTCTCTCGAAGCATACTTCGGGCAACCGGGCGTTAAGAATCTCGAATATGCTCTGTTTAACAGCAAAGAATACGGAGTTAAGCCCGACCCGTCAAAAACAGAAGGAGCAATGCTCAACGAGACCCTACTCAGCCAAGAGTCCTTCAATAAATTCACCGTTGTCAGCATCATAGGCGACCTCACTTGGACCTTCGACTCCAAATACGGAGCAAAGATGAGCGGCTATGCTGATGGTAAGACAAACGAAAACGAAGACTGGTTCATCTCGCCCGCTATCGACCTTACGGGTAAAGATGCCAAGCTCTCTTTCGAGCACGCCCGCGGACCGGCATCCAGCATGAGTATCGCCACCGAAGGGCACTACACTCTTTGGGTATCAAACGACTTTGAAGGCAATGATGCACAAGCAGTACAATCTGCCACTTGGACAGAACTGACAATCCCGACACACGGCACCACCGGTTGGGGATTTGTCAACTCGGGTGAGATAGCCGTTCCCGCTGCTAACCGAGCCGCTAACTGCCGCTTCGCATGGAAATATGTCTGCGATAACAAGGAATCAGCCACTTGGGAGATAAACAATGTTATTGTAAAATAGTGGGCAACGCCTCCGAGCGTTTAGTAGAGAACGCCTCCGAGCGTTCTCTTGGGACGCGGACGGCTCGTCTGGGACGCGGACGGCTCGTCCGCGATGTTGATTGGTAGTGGAGAACGCCTCCGAGCGTTCAACGGTAGTGGAGAACGCCTCCGAGCGTTCTAAGTTTTAAAGTAGGCGAATTGGGCGAAAAACTTCGTTTTTTTGTTTATTTTGGTCAGCAATTACCCACAATTATCCAAAAATTAAAATTTTTGGCGAAATAAGTGGGAAACTTTAGTAAATAAACAACATCGTCCGCTATGACGCTAAACTACCCGCTACCACCGGCAGCGTAAAAAGCGGTAACATGGTAAAAAGGCGTTTATTGACACTGTTTGCGACATCTTGAAATCTTCGCAACATTTCGTAATAGACAATGGACGTAATACAATAGTATATAGCGTCGATAATTCAAAAAGAAACTGTCAACTGAGGTAATGAAAGACGAGATAATTCTATACCAACCGAATGCCGAAGTGCAACTGGAAGTGCAGATTGGCGAAGACTCGGTGTGGCTCACACAGGAGCAAATAGCATTGCTATTTGGAACACAGCGTCCCGCCATTACAAAACACTTGAACAATATCTACAAAAGCGGCGAACTTGATATACAAAGCACATGTTCCATTTTGGAACGTATGGGTAATGACGGCAAACAAAAATATCAGACTAAATACTATAATCTTGATGCCATTCTGTCTGTTGGTTATCGCGTTAATAGTTATAATGCTACCCAGTTCCGCCGTTGGGCGACTACAGTGTTAAAAGAATATATGCTGCGCGGGTACGCTATCAATCAGCGTTTGCTGCAAGCGGAAGAGAGGATAGATAACCGACTGATAGCGCATGAGCAACGTCTTGAAGCAGTAGAGCAGAAGATTGATTTCTTTGTCCGCACATCCTTGCCACCAACCGAACAAGTATTTTTCGAGGGCGAATTTTTCGAGGCGCGCGTATTATTAGAAAAGATTATCAAAACGGCTAAACAGCGTGTAATCATCATTGATGCATACGTAGATGCTGCCACGTTCGAAATGTTGGATGTTCGTGCAGAAGGGGTGACGGCAGATATTTATTCGGACAGTGAGCATAAGTCTTTGCGCAACATACACAATGCTACCAAGGGAGTACAGCCAGTGAATACATATAAATGGTCAACACCGTCACATGACAGATGGCTGATTGTGGATAACCTTTTGTACCATTGTGATCACTCGCTCAAAGACATAGGCAAGAAACTATCAGCAATCACCCTCATGGGTACCACCCCGGAGAGGATATTGAACGAGGTAAAATAATATGAAAGCTGCCACCGACAGCATAAAAAAACGGTGCATCGCTTACCGATGTAAAACAGTAAGTGACTGATACCGGCAGTCTGAAAAAGCGGTGACATAAAATAAGGCGTTTATTGACGCTTGTTTTGGAAACCTGAAATCCTGCAAAAATTCAACCCCAAAGCAAGATAGTGCAATAAGCGTCCTCGTGGGTATGTATTATCCGTTCGCGCCCCTCACAGGGCGGGAGGGTTAAGCATATCGGGCGTGGACGTTATTGTTTATTCTTGGTTGTAGGGTCTTGCAGGAACCTCAGGTTTGGGAATAAGCGTGGATAACATTCACGCTTTTTTGTGTGTACACAACAACCAACCACAATATTAACCATCTAACAGTTGCGCCCGACACGGATTCAGGGAAACAATTATGAGAAAAAAACTATTTACATTTTTGCTTGCTGTAGTGGCAGGTGTAGGAAGCGTGTTTGCCTCTAGTGGAACATGCGGCGACAATCTGACTTGGGATTTAACCAATGGCGTGCTGACCATCAACGGCACTGGACCTATGACAGATTATTCATCATACAGCAAAGTTCCATGGTATAAAAGTACTTCATATATTACGACTATTACAATTAATAATGGAGTTACAAGTATTGGAACGTATGCTTTCTTTCAATGTAAAAAAATGAGTACAATTGACATTCCCGGCAGTATATCAAAAATTGGAGGTTCTGCTTTTGAATATTGCTATGCGTTGACCTCTTTGACCATTCCCGACAGCGTCATAAGCATTGGAGTAGGGGCTTTCGCGCATTGTAGCCATTTGACCGCTATCACGATTCCTAATAGCATCACAAGCATTGAAGATGGGGCTTTCAGTTATTGCAGCGGTTTGACCTCTGTGGCTATCCCCAACAGCGTCACAAGTATTGGAAAGTATGCTTTCAGCGAGTGCAGCAGTTTGACCTCTGTGACAATCCCGAATAGTGTTACAGGCATTGAATATGGGGCATTCGAGGGTTGCAGCAGTTTGACCTCTGTGACGATTCCTAGCAGCGTGGGTAGAATAGGAGAATCTGCCTTCGCTATTTGCAGCAATCTTACCACTATTAACGTAGAATCTACAAATTATGGTTATAATTCAGTAGATGGTATTTTATTTAATAAAGATAATACTATGCTTATTCAATACCCGGCAGGTAAGTCTAATTCTGCCTATATAATTCCCGGTAGTGTCACAAGCATAGCGGGAAGGGCGTTCCAAGGTTGTCAATATTTGAAATCTGTGACGATTCCTAATAGCGTTACAAGCATTGGAAATTCTGTTTTTTCTTGTTTAGGAGTACACTATATTGTTGTAAAAGCGGTTCTCCCCCCTGCCATCACAAACGTCACATTTTGTACCAATGATTTATACTATGTCCCTAATATTGAAGTATATAAAAAAGCACCATATTGGAGTAATTTAAATCTTCAAGCAATTGTCGGTGTTGATAACTTAGAAAAGTCAACAACTGCTGTACTTAATCTCAAACATAACGTATGGGATATAGACCATAATTATATAGTATCATGCGGTATCTCTGGCGGTGAGCAACAGCCCGGCAATGTATTAAAGTACATCGGTCTTGAGCCGAACAGTGAATATAAAGATATTTCTGTGGTACTGACCTCCAATACCGGTGAGACGGAGACGGTGAATGTGTCTTTCACCACCACTTCCCTTGAACTAACGACCAAACCATCCAAACCTGTTTCTTCTACAACCGCTATTCTCTTGGCGGAAACGAATATGTCGGATGCAGAGGTTAACTGTGGCTTTGAGTGGAAACGCAATGACGCACCGGCGGATATGGACGGTACGAAGGTCTATTGCCCTGTGGCAAACGGTCAGATGGCGGGAAGGCTCAAAAACCTCAGGGACGATGTATATTACAAATGCCGTGCGTTCTATCAGTCGGCGGCAGGAAACATGTACTACGGCGATTGGCAGTATATCTTCACGGGCGATGTGGCGGTAGAGTTCGACCCGATTCTCTACACCTATGTGGCGACCGTTGTTAAGGAGAATGAGGCTACTATCAGCGGTTACGCCCTTGCCGGCTCGGAGGACTTCACCGAACAAGGCTTTGAGTATTGGGCGGAGGAACGAGTAGAAGGACAAAGTGACAATGTACAAGGTACAATGGGTGCTCCGCGTCGTATGCCTGCGGCTCTTAACGAGCATCACTTTGTGCAAGCAAGCGGTGTTGCTCTGCGCGTGACACTCACCAACCTTGATGCCGGAACGGTCTATAAATACCGCGTCTATGGCAAAGTGGGCGACCAGTATTACTACGGCTCGGAACAGACTTTCACCACCCAAGGCGAGTATGTTGCTCCGTCGTACCTGATTACGTTTGTGAACTGGGATGGCACAGAATTGCAGTCCACGCAGGTGGCAACAGGAACGATGCCGGAGTACAACGGAGAAATGCCTGTTCGTCCGAACGATGAGCAGTACACTTATATCTTCAAAGGCTGGACTCCTGAATTGACGGAAGTAACCGCAGATGCCGTTTATACCGCTGAATTCACTTCGGAAGAGGCTACAGCAATCAGCAACACTGCCGTTGACCAACCTCAAGCCACCAAGATTTTTCGTGATGGTCAAATCTACATTCTCCGTGGAGATAAGACCTATACTATCCATGGGCAAGAAGTGAGGTGAAATACCAAGTGACCATGTACCAAGTGAGCAAGTGGCTGAAAGGTCACTTGCTTTTGTATAAGGGAATAATCGTAAACTATGCCAGCCCCATCAGGCGTGACATACAACGTCGCGGACGAGCCGTCCGCGTCCCAGCATTTGAGAGACGATCAAAAAGACCGTCTCTACCATCTACTGTAACTTTTAACTTTCAACTGTAACTTTCAACTTTTAACTGTAACTTTATAACTCTAAAACAGCAAATAAATTTGCAGGTTTCATATTTTATCACTACCTTTGCAGCGGATTGGTAGTGAAGCACTCTCGTGCTTCACATGAGGCACGGCACTCATAAGTATGAACGTTCGGAGACGTTCTCAACTGCCAATCAACGTCGCGGACGAGCCGTCCGCGCCCCAGACGTCCTCCACTTTTGGCACACGTTGAACGTTCGGAGACGTTCACTACTTTTAACTCAAAAATATTTCATAACATGTATGGTTTCCGAATAAGTATAGGTGAACAAGTGCAATGGGACATCCGTGAGAATAAGTATTCTTTCGTTCGGCATTGGACAACATCCGGAATACACCTGACACAATGGTCGTTACGCAAGTTTGAGAAAGACAAACTATGGCTTGAGGATGACGAGCATTTTGTAGCAGTAGAGGGCATACTCTTCAACCGCGATGAGATAGTATCAGGATGGCAGGAAACAGACGAACATTCGGAGACGTTCGCTACTAAAATCGCACAATGGAGAGGCTCTTTTGCCTGCGTAGTAGCAAACAAGCAAACGCATGAAATACAGCTCTACAACGACCAAATCGGCAGCCACATGCTGTTTTGGTGTCAGACGGAAAAAGGTATCTATGTTTGCTCTGACTTATTTGAGTTATCGCACGCAATCGGACTTCATGAGATAAACACAGCGTTCATGCACCGCATTCTGAAATCCGTCTACGGCAACAACGAGCAAACGATGGTGAAAGGGATTTACCGCATCGGAGCAGGACAAGTGCTGACAATCAAGGACGGCAAAGCGGAGGTGAGCAACTATTACCGCTTTGACAACAAGCCGTTGCACACAAACGAAGATGAAGCTTTAGCGCGGACGAATGAGTTGTTCCGACAGGCCGTCAAACGTATCATTGACAAAAACGAGGAATACGGGCTCCGGCATTTCTATCCGCTCAGCGGAGGCTTGGACTCGCGTATGGTACAGACCATCGCACGCCAACTCACCACACAACCGATTACCAATTTTACCTATTCCCAGACTAACCATTACGACCATCTTCTGCCGGAGAAAATAGCCAACTACCTTGGCAACGAGTGGTGTTTTCTGCCTTTGGACGGTGGTATCTATTTGGCTAAGGTGGATGAGATCACACATGCTACGCAGGGCTTGGTCAATTACAACGGTCCGTCGGAAATCTACTACTGCTCCACTCAGTTCGGCTGGACCGATGCCGGAGTAGTTGCCACAGGCGTCAATGGTGACAATATCTTTTCCGTCGAGACCGATAGCAAGCATGAGATTGAGCGGCTCTATTCGCTCAGTTTTGCAGGCAACGGCTTAGGTTCACCTCTTGTACTCCAGCAATATACAGAGACTTATTCGCCTTTTTGCGATGTGGATGTCTTGAATTACGTACTGCATATCCCTTTGCGCAAACGCTGGAACTACCATTTCTACGACCAATGGATATTGCGCTATTATCCCGAGGCGGCACAATGGGATCACAAGGGCGAGCAGATAGGTCACCGGCGGATAGTGCTGCCTATAATGGGCAGAAATATACCGCTAAAGGACTTGGCCAAACGAATGACTTTTTTTATTCTAAAACGCCTGCATATTTACAACGGCTACCAGATGGAAGAAGGCATTTCGATGACCCCGTACGACACATGGGTAAGAACAAATCCTGAGTTGCACAAAGCAATAGACAGCTATTATCAAGCCGGCAAACACCTGCTGGCACCATATCCGGAAATTCAGAAAGAAGCAGAAACGATTATGCGTGAAGGACGAGTGTACGACCAATGCGCTGTATTAACTATTCTAAGCACAATCCGTCAGTGTCAATGATTGCAGTTTGTATCGCCACATATAACCAAGAGCAATACATCGCCCAAGCTATTGAAAGCGTGCTGATGCAGCAGTGCGACGAACCCATGCGCATTTTTATCGGCGACGATGCATCCACCGACAGAACACCCGAGATCTGCCGCCGATACGCCAAACAAGACGAGCGGATTGTGTATTATCGCCGTGAGAAAAATATGGGAATAGTGCGCAACACCGTTGATTTATACCGGCGTATCATCGCCACAGGGTGTAGGTACATTGCCATGCTGGATGGCGACGACTACTGGTCCACCCGAGACAAACTGCAAATGCAGATTAACTTTTTGCAAGCACATCCGTCCTACGGATTTGTCCATACTGCATCCTATGCTCTGCAAAACGGGGAACTCACCATAGAAACGCCCTATGAAGCTATCCCCATCGGAGATATTAGCAACCAATACCGGAGAAGCGGCGCCGGACAAACAAATAGTAGTGTTGTATTCCTAACTCGGCTATTGAAAGAGAAAGATCTGGATGCAATTGAGGCGCAACACTTCCGGGTGCTGGATTACCCGTTGTACGGACTTTTTGCGCAATACACCTATTTCGGGTATTTAGACACTCCCACCACCGTATGGAGGGTTCATGATTCCACCTCGCATCCGAAATCTGTCATTAGATACGGGATCTATCTGTTCCATTATATGCGATGCTGGAGATGGTTGGAAAAATGTTACCCGGGAAAATATGGTTACACTTTCCTTCGAGCATTTTATTCCTGGGCTTCACGGACGTTATATGCCACGTGGAGACGTATCAAATGTCTATAGTGATTTTTCGTAACGGCTCACCAAACGCATGAGCCATATATATTGCAGCCCGTTTATTAGCGCACTGACCGCTGCATAGCCCCCAACAGCCAAAGCAAAATTTTTGTAATAGATTCCTATACACAAAGCTATCAAACGCGCCACGGCTATTACGATTTCAAAATACAAACCATATTTCTGTTTGTAAAAAATACTGTAAAGATAGCCTACCGATCCGCAAAGGAAAACACACAACAGCCACGGAAGCATCCATCTGATATACACTCCCGTAATACGCCATCCGTCTCCAAGTACCCATTCCGTTATTGTAGGAAGGACAAAACTCAATCCTGCAAACAAAGGAATTAATACGACTAACGCCAATAAAGTAAACCGCTTATGGACTTTTGCTATTGACCGGCGATCGTTCACCATTTCAGATATTCGCTGGTAAAGAACTTGGAAGAGTGCATTCGTCAACATGCTAATCGGAACGAACGAGAGAGTCACAGCCATCGACCATAGACCAATCTCATGAGCTGTAAAAAATGGAGTCAGCAACAATACAGGCAACTGTCCCGCCACATAATTAATTAAACTATGCGGCATGCTAAATTTAGGAAAATTGGCGTATTGCACAGCCACTTGCCGTATCTTCTCTTTTCGCCAAACCGGCAACGGACGGATAAATTTCTTGAATCCCAACGAAAAAGAGATTATCAACGAGCACAATGATGAAAGAACAGAAGCTACTATCAGACCTCCACTTAACCATCCCATAAACCCGAATCCGAGTTTGTAGCCCGAAGAAAAGAAAGATTGGGTCATCTGATAGCCCGAAATCCGATTATATGCTCTTTGTCGGATGTACCAATAGTTCAACACATTCCATATCCCGACAATTAACACATAAAAAGGGAGCAGCCAATAATAATTTTCTAATTTGGGAGAATTAAATATTCCGGCTATTTGCCCTGCAAAAGGAATGGAACAGATTAGCACCAAAGTTGTAATAGCAATCAAAAAGAAGGAGAGGTGAGCTACAGCATGCGCCTCCTCCTCTTCTTTTGGCAAAACAATGGCTTCCTGGTAACCGAGGGTGGAAAGAATAATAAGCACGCCACTGATGGAAGTAAACAGACTCAATAAGCCGAAATCCTCCGGCGCATACAAACGTGTCAATATCGGATAGACCAATAAGCCTATCGCCTGGGCAACAACATTTGCCGAAAAGAGCTTCGCTGAATTGCGGATTATCTCACTTTGAACCTTATTTTTCAGGTCTAAATGCATAAATCAGCTGCAAATAGAAAAGAACGTTAGGAGACGTTCGCTACTAATTTACATACATTTTCAAATAGTTTCAGCCACATCTTAGTTATTCGCTCTTGTGAGAATTGTTGGCTACGCTCCACACACGCCTCTGACATCAGCTTGCGTTGCTCAGCATTTTGCATCAATTGCACCAAGTTATTAAGATAAGCATCCATATTACCATCCGGCACAATAATTCCATCTTTGCCATTTTCTATGATATCATAGACCGCCTTGAAACTATCAAACACAATTGGTACACAGCCATTTTGCATAGCCTCCATCAATGTCATCGGCCATCCCTCAAAAGCCGATGTCATCATAAATATAGAGGCTGCCTGATAATACGGTAAAGGATCTTGTTGCCCCTCAAAAGATACATTCTTAATGTCTCTTGATTTTACAAAATTCTTATAGTAAGTTAAATCTTTTCCATTCCCGACAATTACCATTCGCCACTCATCTTTCCCGAATTCCATCGGTAGCTTGCTCCAAATCTCTATAGCTCTCTTTATCCTCTTCGCTTGTTCATCCATTCTGGCTACCATAAGAACTATTCGTTCCTTTTTTGAGGGTATTACATCTGAATGAGGGAAAGTTAGCATATTCGGTATTGCCAAATATTTAGACGTGTCCGAGTTTCCTACAATTTTGCAAAAATCATCTATATATAATCTCGATAATAATATTACTCTGTCAGCGTTTTGATAAGGCACAATATACTTATTGCGCAACGACTTTAGCACATTTTTCTTGCTGATGCGCAGTAGTATCTGAAGGAGTATTTCTTTTACCGATAAACCGCTAAATAGATGATCTATTAAAAACTTATTATCTATGCTAACTAACTCATAGCCGGGCATCTGGTGAAAGACAAATAAGAGTGGTATTTCTCTTGTTTGAGTATTTAAGACTTTACGCAAGGATATTAGTTCTTTGTTCATCAAAGCATCTACACCTTGTACTATAATTACGTCGATTTTATGCAGTTCTATCAGATTTACTACTTCTTCATCATGCTTATCCTCGGTAAGTTCAGTTTCTTGGTCAAAAACAGCATCTCCTATGCGTAAGGGATGTGATTGACTCAAATAGGCTGAAAAACACGCACACCCATTTCTTCTAAGTTCTGTTGCCAACACATAGGTAATACGATCAATACCTCCACTTAAAGGGTTGATATTATCTTTTGTTATAAATAGAATTGCCCTATTCATACCATTTAGTATAGTTCTTTCCAATTTGTATAATGGATCACTCGTTTTTCTTCAGGTGGAATCTGCATATAATCGCCAAAATACTCTGTCAAATACATATCCGGATTATTCGGTGAACGGGCAATCATATCTTCAAACGGGATATCTCTTGTCGGGAATATGCCATCAAGTTTATGCTCAGGGTAAGAAAAAGACGAAATAGCATATCCATACGTGATAAATCTCCCCTTTCTACGTCCACGCCATCTGAATATAGAGATAATCAAATAGGAAATAGGATATAATAGCAACGCAATAATATGAGTAATCCAATACTCAATGCGTGATTTCTTTACGGCCAAGCCTTCATTATGAGCATGTCGAAACACTTTACCATATACTTTTTCTCCCCACTTCTTTTCATTAAGTGTTACTAACGTCTCCATCGGAAATATATCTAACCATAAACCTTGCTCCTTCTGATATCTATATCTGGGAACATCAACATGTGTGTTACGTAATTTAACACGCCCACATGCATCAAAAAAATTTTTATCTGTTGTCCAATCTACAAAAACCAAATTTTGCGGGAGCTCCTTCCTGAGTATTTCTCTTAACTTGGGATAATCTTCTCTTCTGACGGCAATATCTATATCATCATCCCATGGTATATAGCCTTTATGACGAACTGCCCCTAATAATGAGCCTGCATCTAACCAGTAATCAATTTGATGCTTCCGGCAAATGCCATCCACTACCTTGAGAATCTCCAATATCCTCAGTTGGGCTTTGCGTAATTGAGTACCCTCTCCATTATATTTTGAAAAGTCTTCCATAGTTAATTCTTTTCAACTGTAACTGTAACTTTCAACTGTAACTTATTTGTAATTATAACCTCCGCTTATCTCAATCACACTACCATTCACAAAGGCATTCTTTATGCAGAAAATAACCGCCTCTGCTACTTCTTCCGGCGTTGCGAAACGCTCCAACGCTGTTTTCTTGCATATATTTCGGCGTATTTCTTCGGGCTTGTTCTTCTGCCATTCGGTCTCAACAAAGCCCGGTACTATAACATTGACTGTCGTCCCCGTTCCGGCAAACTCTTTTACCAGATTTTTCGCCAATGCTATTACCGCAGCTTTGCTTACCCCGTATGACAGCGATACGCTATGAGGCAACACACCCATCATCGAGCCCATGAACACAATGCGGGAATTGCAGGGAATAACATCGTATAAGTCACGAACTAAATACATGGCACTATTAACATTCACTTGCATCACTCGTTCCCAATCAGAATCCGTAGTGCCTCGTAGTCCTTCCCGATGGGTCGTTCCGGCATTGAGCACAAGACAATCTATATGCTTCTTTTGACGCATAGCCTTCACAAATTCTGCCATTGACCGTTTGTCGCCTTGATCGGCATGCACAATCTCGAACTGTTCGCCTATACGCCTAAGCTCTGCCATGCACGAATCCACTGCGGCACTATCGTGGGCGTAGGTTACCATGACATTATAACCCTCACGAAGAAGCATCTTGGCGATTGCCAAACCGATACCTTTTGTTCCCCCTGTTACTATTGCGTTCTTCATATTACGTCAGGATTAGGTTGGTGGTCAATCTTTCCTTTTATCTCTTCATAGTTCTCAATAATATCCTTCTTTATCTGCGTCGTCGATGTTCCGGCTCCGTATGGGAAATAGAATACGGTGACCCCTAAATCTCGCAGATAGTCATATTTACCCGTCCAATCGTCACCTACTACAAACACGTCAATATTCAGTTTCCTCACTAATTCCGTGTGGTCAAGC
>FLNU01001247.1_pt1 | contig 24721 bp, 19 predicted proteins | sample 1140361 | NCBI WGS metagenome assembly FLNU01 (sample SAMEA3878206, study PRJEB12797) | bioreactor metagenome | biome: Moose rumen | place: Sweden | collected 2011-10 | reverse complement strand
ATAAGCCGTACAAGCAAGCGGGTGAAGTCTAAGGGCGCGTCCTTCAGTCAAAACAGGCTCGAAGGCTTGAATACCTAATCTGTGCAATGTCGGAGCGCGATTTAAAAGCACGGGATGTTCCTTGATAACTTCTTCTAAAACTTCCCAAACAATAGGCTCTGAACGCTCGACTTTACGCTTGGCAGCTTTAATTGTCGTGTTGCCGTCTGCGGAAAGTTTTTTCATTACGAAGGGCTTAAAAAGTTCCAACGCCATTTCTTTAGGCAAGCCGCATTGATGAAGTTTAAGTTCAGGACCGACAACGATAACCGAACGCCCCGAATAGTCAACGCGTTTACCTAAAAGATTTTGGCGGAAACGTCCCTGCTTACCTTTCAACATATCGCTGAGAGATTTTAAAGCACGATTGCCCGGACCTGTAACGGGACGCCCGCGCCTGCCGTTATCAATCAGCGCGTCAACCGCTTCCTGCAACATACGCTTTTCATTTCTTACGATAATATCGGGAGCTTCAAGGTTTAAAAGTCTTTTAAGGCGATTGTTACGGTTGATAACGCGGCGGTACAAGTCATTTAAATCACTCGTCGCAAAACGTCCGCCGTCAAGCTGAACCATAGGACGAAGTTCAGGCGGGATTACGGGGATAACTTCCATAATCATCCATTCGGGACGGTTGCCGGATTTACGGAAAGCCTCAACGACTTCAAGCCGACGAATCGCACGAATACGTTTTTGACTGGCGGCAGTTTTAAGTTCCTCGCGCAGTTGCTTACTCATTTCGTCAAGGTCAAGCTCTTTAAGGAGATACTGAATAGCCTCCGCACCCATACCGACTTTAAAATTTTTTCTGCCGTACCTTTCGCAAGCCATACGATATTCAGCCTCATTGAGGAGTTGCTTTTTCTCAATCTTCTTTTCGGACTTATCATTTACGATAACATTTTCCGGAGCCTCAAGGACAATGTACGACGCGAAGTAGAGAACTTTCTCCAGATTGCGCGGAGAAATGTCCAGAATTAAACCCATACGGCTGGGAATCCCTTTGAAGTACCAGATATGTGAAACAGGCGCGGCAAGTTCAATGTGTCCCATACGTTCACGACGAACTTTAGCGCGGGTGACTTCAACACCGCAACGATCGCAAATTACGCCTTTATCGCGGACACGTTTATATTTTCCGCAATGGCATTCCCAATCGCGCGTCGGTCCGAAAATGCGTTCACAGAAAAGCCCGTCACGCTCCGGCTTAAGCGTACGATAATTAATCGTCTCAGGCTTTTTAACTTCACCGTGCGACCATTCGCGGATTTTGTCCGGCGACGCAAGCCCCACTCGCATTGAATCGAAAACATTTACGTCAAGCATAATATTTCCTTTCGATAAATAAATTTTATATGCAAACTCAAAAAATTTTTACGGCGGAAATTTTCCCCGCCGATTAGGAGTTTAAATATTTTAAAGGTTTAATTTACCTTCGTCAAGTTTTTAAGTTGCTAAAAACACGGCTGTTTCATAAAAATTTCTTAGTATAAAAAAACGACTGCGAATAATTTATGAACTCCCGTGAGAAAAGATTATTTTTTGTTGTAAAAATTTTTACAAGGATTTATAATTTTAAAACTAAAAAATTTTATTGAAGGGAAAATTTTATGACATACATCACCAAAGAAGATTTAGTAGAAATTTTTTATGATACTAAAAATTTTTGTGAAAATGACGACGCGCTAAAAAAATCTATTCAAGCGTCGATTGACGATACAAAATTTTATGACGCTGAAAATTATCCTGAGTTGCCGCAAAAAATTTGCGATAAAACTATCGTGACAGTAACAAATAGCAAAACTTTTGAGACGGCAATAAATCTGCGCGGGAAAAATCCTACAGAAAAAATTGCAGTTCATAATTTTGCGTCGGCGACTAATCCCGGCGGCGGAGTTAAAACAGGAAGTCGGGCGCAAGAAGAATCCCTTTGCCGTTGCTCGACTTTGTATCCCGTCTTAGATACAAAAGAAAATTGGAAACGCTATTACAATTTTCATCGTGAGCAACAAGATACGATTTACACGGACGCTTGCATTTTCACGCCGAACATTACGATTTGCAAAAGTGATATAGATTTTCCACAAAGACTTCCTCAAGAAAATTGGGTAACCGTAGACGTAATGACGATAGCTGCCCCTAATCTTCGGAATATGACTTTATCAGACAAGGAGCTTTTAAAAATTCATGAACAAAGAGCGCGGCATATGCTTACAGTTTTGGCGAATAATGGTGTAAAAATTTTTGTAACAGGTGCTTTTGGTTGCGGAGCGTTTAGAAATAATCCTTATGTTGTCGCGCAGGCTTACAAAAATGTTTTGGCAGAGTTTGACGGACATTTTAAAGAAATTATTTTCGCCGTTTACTGTACGCCGCGTGAAATGAAAAATTTTGACGCGTTTAATAAAATTTTGTTAAAGGAAAGATAAGTTTTGCCTATGAACAAAAAATTTAAAATCTTAACTTATGGTTGCCAAATGAACGTCGCCGAGTCAGAGCGTATGGCAGGGCAACTTTCCAAAATCGGCTACACTATGATTGACGATATTTCGGCGGCTGATTTAATCTTGATAAATTCTTGTTGTGTACGCGAGACGGCGGAGGATAAAATTTATGGCAAAATCGGCGAGCTTAAAAAATATAAGTTGCAAAATCCCGCGCTGATTATCGGCGTAATGGGTTGTCTTGCGCAAAAAGATAGCGACGCCTTGATTAAGCGTTCGCCGCATATTGATTTTGTACTTGGAACTGCAAGGCGCGTTGAACTTCCAAAAATCGTTGAAAGTTTTGAATCTGCGCGGAAAAAATTTGTCGATACGTCGAATGTCAGCGGAATTGTCGATGATGAAATTTTTCCTATACGTACAGGGAAAGTCTCCGCCTTTGTGCCGATTATGTATGGTTGCAATAATTTTTGTACTTATTGCATTGTTCCGTATGTTCGCGGGCGTGAAAGAAGTCGTCCTGCCGCAGAAATTTTTTCAGAAATTAAAAACGCCGTTGATAACGGTTACAAAGAAATTACCTTGCTCGGACAAAACGTCAATTCTTACGGAAAAGATTTAGGGCAGGAAAATTTTGCGCAACTGTTATCCGCCGTTGATAAAATTGAAGGTATTGAGCGTTTGCGCTTTATGACAAGTCATCCGAAGGATTTATCGGACGAATTGATTAACGTAATGGCGGGCGGCAAAAATATTTGTGAACATATTCATTTACCTGTACAATATGGCAGTAATAAAATTTTGCGGAAAATGAATCGCGTTTATACTGTCGAAAAATATTTGGAGCTTGTCAAAAAAATTCGAGCGGCAATTCCGAATATCAGCTTGACGACGGATTTAATTGTAGGATTTCCCGGCGAAACTGAAGAAGATTTTAATTTGACGCTGGACTTTCTGCGCGAAGTGAAATTTGATACGGCTTTCACTTTCATTTATTCGGAAAGGAGCGGGACGCCTGCCGCAAATTTTGAAGGCAAGGTTGACGACGAAACTAAACACCGTCGCCTTAACGAATTGATGACGGTTCAAAATAAAATCAGTCTTGAAAAAAATCTGCAACTTGACGGCGCAACCGTTGAAGTTTTAGTCGAGGGCGAAAGTAAAACTGATAAAAATATTTTTACGGGCAGGACGCGCAGTAATAAGGCAGTACTTTTCCCGCACGAATCTGAAAAAGTCGGCGATTTAATCAACATCAAAATTAATCAAGTTCAGACTTGGATTTTTAAGGGTGTTCGATGTTAGCTTTTATCAATTAGGAATGCAAAATATTTTTTAATTACGAATTACGAATTACGCATTACGAATTAGTTAGGTGTCCGCGCAGATTATGAAAGAAAATAATTTGAAAGAAATTCCGCAAGTCGCAGATATGGAATTTGAACTGTTAGGAATGATGCTGTTAAAAGACGGCTTGATAATTCCAACGGTATCGGCGATTTTGAAGGCAGAAGATTTTTTCCGCGAAGAGCATAAAATTCTTTACGACACAATTTTAAATCTTTATGTCAGAAAAATTACGCCGAATATGTTGACAATCGCCGAAGAATTACGCCGCAAAGATGATCTTGATAAGGTAGGTTACGGACGCGTACTTTCTTTGGGGGAAGTTGCCTTCACGACTGCTTACGCTGAAAATTACGCGCAGATTATCAAAGAAAAATCTTCATTGCGTCAACTGATTAAAGCCGGTGAAGAAATTATCAATGAGGCTTACGACGACAGCAAGCCGGTTGATGAAATTCTTGACAGTGCCGAGAAAAAAATTTTTAACGTGACTTCAAAAAGTGGCGGTACGGAAATGGAAATTATTCAGCCGATACTTCAGCGATCCTTTGAAAAAATTCAGCTTGCCGTTGAAAATAAAGGTTTACCCACCGGCGTAAGCAGCGGCTTTACAGATTTTGACAGAGTTACAAGCGGCTTGCAGAAGTCTGATTTAATTTTGATAGCGGCGCGACCTTCAATGGGTAAAACTGCGTTTGCCTTGAATTTAGCGTTAAATGCGGCGATGAAAAATAATGTTGTGGCGATTTTTTCTTTGGAAATGAGTAAGGAGCAAATCGGACACCGTCTGTTGAGTTCGAATAGCGGAATTGATTCTTTGAAGTTGAATACGGGTAACCTTACCGAAGATGAAATTGTTGAAATTGCAGGGACGATTGATCGTTTATCGGGGATAAAACTTTTCATTGACGATACGGCGGCGATTTCGATTTTGGAGTTGAGGTCGAAGGCGCGGCGTTTAAAAAATGAACGCGGGCTTGATTTAATCGTTATCGATTACCTTCAGCTTATGCAGGGAAAATCTTCACACGGCAATGAAGTTAATCGACAGCAGGAAATTTCGGAGATTTCGCGCAGTCTTAAAGCCCTTGCCCGTGAATTGAAAGTTCCTGTCGTGGCATTGAGTCAACTTTCGCGAAATGTCGAACTCCGCGCCGATAAACGCCCTTTGCTTAGTGATTTACGTGAAAGCGGATCGTTGGAGCAGGATGCCGACATTGTAATTTTTCTTTACCGCGAAGAGTATTACAACCATGAAACAGAAAATGTAAATTTGGCGGAGGTTATAATCGCTAAAAATCGTAATGGTCCAACGTCTACAATGAAGTTGCATTTTGAGCGTGAATGTATGCGTTTCGGCAATTTGGCATATAATGTCGAAGAATAAAAAATCCCGTAAGTTTTAAACCTACGGGAAAATTTTTTTGCGTAAAATTATTTTATCTGCGCGTAAAGAAAAGTTGTACCCAATAAACATTACCGCCTTTAACGTAGCAAGCCAAGCCGACTTCGCGAAAATCTTTGTTGACCATATTTTTATAATGTCCGGGCGAATTAGTCCACAAGTCCATAGCACCTTCCGGTGAAAGATTAGTTCCGTAAGCTATATTTTCGCCGCAATAATCGTACCTTAAACCGTACTGTTTCAAAACGGTAAAGCAACTTGAACCGTCTGGGCGCGTATGGCTAAAAACTTCTGAAATTTCCTGTGCACGAAGTTGAGCCGCCGCTTGCAATTTAGAATTGGAATCCCAACTGAGCGGTTGCAATCCTTTACTCTGCCGCAACTGATTCAAAAGTTTTACCGCTTCGGCATTCATTGAATTTGTACTTGCCGCAAAAGTTATGTTACCCGCGCAGATTATCATTAACGTAATTGCGAGAGTCGCTAAAATTTTATTGAAAAATTTCATAAAAATTCCTCACTAACTAAGTCGCCCAACTTGATTGACGGACGATTCAAGCATAGTATCTTGCGTAGTGACAGACTTAGCATTAGCCTCATACATACGCTGATTGTGAATAAGTTCAACCATCGCGTTGACAATTTGCACATTGGACTTTTCGAGCATACCTTGAATAACTTGCCCGGTTGCCTGTTGAGGTTGAGCGACATTGCCGTTATTGTCAGTGACTGCGTAGAAAAGATTATCGCCCTGCTTTTGAATTGCACGAGGATTATCAAACTGCACCATCTGAATTTGCATCAATCTTTGTTGAGGTCGATTGCGCGGATTAGTGGCGTAAATCGTACCGTCACCAGTCACGAGGATTCTTTCATTGCCAATCTCCGGCGGAATTGTTATCGGCTGTCCCTCCGTGTCAAGCAAAGTGTATCCGCGAATATCTTGTAAAATACCGTCTTGATTGCGGAAGAAAGCACCGTTGCGAGTGTAACGAATACCGTCAGGCGTCTGTACCGCAAAAAATCCTTGTCCGCTAATCGCCAAGTCAAAAGTATTGCCGGTAGTTTGCAACGGTCCTTGCTGATGATCTACGGCAATTTCTGAAACATAATCGCCTAAACCGAGATGTCCTATACCGTCATTGTTGTTACTGTCGACGCTGAAACCTTTAATGCGTGTCACGTCATCGCTGCTTGTCCCCAAATTGCCGAGAATATTAAAGCCCTCCGCAACCATACCGACACTGCCGCCGTCCGCTTTATCGTAAACTCTTTTGATAAGCATATTTTCAAATTCGCGGTGAACGGTAAAGTCGCGCTTGTATCCTGTCGTAGCGGCGTTGGCAAGATTATTCGCTATAACGTCGGTGCGTCGCGTTTCGGTTATCATACCCGTTGCCGCCGTGTAAAGTCCTCTCCACATTTTTAAAATCTCCCATAAAAATTTTTCAAGTTTATTTCAACACCGAAAGAAAAATTCCTGCACTGTCAACGTTGTAATAAAAGAGGGGCGCAAGGACGCGCCCTATTTTTTTTTCGCCAAAAGAAAAGTATATTTAATTCCAATTATTTAAAACTTTTTTAACGACGTTGACAATAGATTTGCGGCTTTCACGAATCACGCGTTCGGCTTCAATCTGTCCGAAACTTAAAGGTCTGACTTTGGCGGCATTTGCTCTTATCCACGCTTGGAAACTTTTATTTCCTTCCGGTGCTTTCAAATGTCTGCGAATGAGATCAACATTTTTAATTATGACGGAATTAAATGCGCGTTCAAGCCCGATAGCATTAATGACAGCCCTAGCCGTAATGTCACGCAAAAGTAAAATATCCGTGTCCAAAAGTTTAATCATATCGTCTTTGCCTTGCATTTGTTTAGCTTCTTTGGCGCGGGTTTGCATTTCGTTAATCTGTGCAATAAGAGAATCAGAAGTAGCCGTCGGACTTTGTGGAAAATCTCTACCGTCATCAACGTTTACATTGGAGAAACCGTTTTTGGTGATAAAATTGTCGATAACAATTTTAATAGCCTGTATCTTTTGCTCGTTGGAAAAGCGCGTCCATTTTCTGTTTTGGTAAAATACATATTCCAGATTGTTTCTAAGTTCGCCGCTATTAGAATAATACTTTAAATTTATTCCTGCCTGCAGTATGAGTTTAGCCCACTCACCGATTGGAAGTAAACTAATTGCCACACCTATTTGATCTTTATTAATCTCAAAAATTTGGCGCAAAAAAATTTCATTGTCGGCAGCATTAACGTTAGATTTAGTTTTGGCTTTTACTGCAACGTCTTCATGCGCTAAAATTCTTGCAAAAAATTTCGTACCGCCATCAATCAATTTAGCCATTTGCAAACGCTTTTTCTCTGCGGCATCGCGCGGCATATTGTAGTAAACGGACAACGCAACCAATTCATCAAGTGCCTCAATAACTTTATTGTAACGCTCATGCACGGCGAAAGGATGAGTTATCAGTGTCTGAATTATCGTCGTAACAAATCTTTCGACAAGTGAATTGAAATTGCAAGTCGCGCCGCCTTCTATAAGCATTTGGTCAAAAAGTTTGTTTACCGAATTATCTAATTCAGCCTTATAGGTTGTCGAAGACTCCAAGCCCATATTTTTAAGGAAAGAATCCACCAACTTTTGCCGGAGCTGTTTTTGTTTTTCGTCGGTAAATCTTGACGCACTCTTTACAATATTTTCAACAAAAATTGACTCAAGCATATTGCGAACGTCGCTGTCAACTTTTGTGGTGGGATAAACGCCGTCAACATCTATTGTCGAGTTATTTTCCGCCTTCTGAATGAGTTGCGTATATTCTTCGACAAGAGGATAGATATTTTCAATGTCATTTTGCAGGGCAGTCGTAAAGGGTCGATTCGCAACAATATCGCGTTTAAATTCATGAGTTATACCGCTGGCTTCTTCAATAAAAAAGTCAAGGCGACTCTGCATTTCCATAAGAATTTCCGCGCTTATGTAGGAGTCATCAAGTTCACCGGTGCTGTATCTGTCATACAAATTTTGCAAAACGATTTTAGTTTTGTCGAGAACACTTTCTGCGCGGCGTTGCAAAACAGCAAAGCGGTCGGTGTCATAGTACTCCTGCATATTTTTGCGCAAATTCTCTATGCCGTCGCCGTCGGGAAGTTGCCATTCCTCAATTCTTTTTTTTGAAATATCTCCCGTGAGAAGTCCGATTCTTTCAAGGTAAGCCCGCGCAGAGCCGCAAAAAATATGTTCAAACTTTGCAATTTGATTTTGAATGGAATCATTGCGCAAGGCTAAAAAATTTCTCTTAGCCGCAACAACATCAAGCGTAGTATCAATTTTATTTCCAAAAACAAATGCCTTTGCACTCAGCTTTATTCCGTCGGAGTCTTGTCCTTTACGCAGCATATCAAGTTGCGTCCCTGTAAGATTGGGGCGGTCTCCTGCATTGGTAACTAAAATTATTGCGTCGGATTCTTTCAACATTTCTTCAGTCTGGCGTTTATGAAGTTCAGTCGGCGAATCAAAGCCCGGCACATCGTAAATCACCATATTTTTCATATCTGCAAGTTTTGTCGAATGAATTATGATATTTTTGACTGCGTATGGATAAGGTTGCCGAATAACGCTGCCGTCCGGATTTTCGCCCGCCAAGCCCGTGACGTATTGCTTAAATTGGTTAAACTTGTCATCGGCGTTAAAAAATTTCTCATCGAAAGTCATTATGTCATGTCCAAGCAAAGGCGTAATTTTTGACTTGCCGCTGAGCATTTCTTTAATATCCCGCGCCGTCGTCTGATCATGACTCTGAAACATAAATTTCTTTGCGGGATCGTTTTCGACTTCGCGCCAATATTTTTCAAAGACATCAAGCGTCATTGCAGAAAAATTCACCGCGTCAGGATATTCAATCTCATTCAACATACGATGAAAATTTTTATTAAATTCGTCGACGCTGTAAAAATAAACTTCCGCAATATTTGTGTCGCCGGAGCGAATTTCAGTTGTAGTGTAAGTGCAACGCTCAGTATATTCCGGCAAAACCATTAAATTAATCAGGGCATTTCCCAGCGTACTTTTGCCCGCCTTTTCAAGTCCGACGATTGCAACGGTAAATTCGCGGCTTTCCAATTTCTTAAGAATTTTTTTATTAGCCGCCTGCAAATTTTTTAAATCTTCGCGCTCCTCGCCTTGAATCAACAATTCGCCGCTGTCGACTTCAAAAATTTCGTCAAACATATCATTGGCTTTTCTCAACTTGTCGATAAAAATTTGCTTGCTATCTTCCCAATTCTCCATAAAATCCCCTCCGAAAAATTTTGAACTGCACTCATTGCGATAACTTATTTTAACACATTTTTTATAATGAACGCTATGGGATGTTGAATAATTAAGACCGGAAAATTTATTGTATCTGATTGATATTCTTCAACAATCTTAAAATTTTTCGACGTAAATTTTTTTAAGTACTTGATTTTTTTTCAGAGCTTTGCTATAATACAATTCAACGCGCCGAAGTGGCGGAATTGGCAGACGCAGCAGACTCAAAATCTGCCGTAGGCAACTACGTATCGGTTCAAGTCCGATCTTCGGCATAATAAATTGATTTCTCTACAGGCTTGTAGAGATTTTTTTTGAAATTTTTTATCTTCAATGAAATAAAAATTGAAGTAGTCGGAGCGATAAAAAAATTTTTTTCCAACAGGAAACGAAAAAAAATTGCTCATTTGCATAATAAGCAATCAATACAAAAATCCCTACAATCACTGCTCAGAACATACGCCGAAAAAAATATAGTAACTTGCCTTTAAATTTGGCATCCAGCAAAAGAAGAATTTCAAAAAATTGGTATATGACAAGGAGTATTACAACGTTTTCGACGTATTTTTACGCGTTACGACAAGTTAGATGTAATCTTTAAGGGATTTTCGCTATTATAATCTATTCTTTGGTGTGAACGCTGCCTAACAATAAACTTTAAATGGTGTAGGTTTTTCCTCAGCAAGTTTGTAGTTCCATAAAATGGCTTGAACGATTCTCTTTGCCGCAATGCCGTCGCCGTATGGATTGACCGCCTCAGCCATTTTTTTATATTCGCCTTCGTCCGTCAACAATAATTTTGCATTAGCGTAAACTTTTTCAAATTCAGTGCCGATAAGTTTAACCGTCCCTGCGTCAACTGCCTCCGGTCTTTCGGTAGTTCCGCGCAGTACCAAAACCGGTTTACCCAATGCCGGAGCTTCTTCCTGCACGCCGCCCGAATCAGTCAAAATTAATTTTACGCGACTCATTAAATTTGCAAAAGGTTCATAGTCAAGCGGATCAGTTAAATGCACTCGCGGTAAATTTCCAAGTTCCTCGTCAACCACATTGCGCACAATCGGATTTTTATGCACAGGGAAAATTATTTCCACGTCCGAAAATTCCTCAACTAACTTTTTCAACGCCTTGTAAACATTTCTCAAAGGTTCGCCCCAATTTTCGCGTCTGTGCGTCGTAACCAAAATTATTCGCTTACCATAATCAATTCCGTTTAAAAAATCGTCATTAAACTTAAAATCTTGTTGAACAGTTTTATAAAGCGCGTCAATAACCGTGTTGCCCGTGACAAAAATTTTTTCTTCATCTACACCTTCGCGAAGGAGATTTTCTTTAGCGGTATTCGTCGGCGCAAAATTTAAATCAGTCAATGCCGCCGTCAATTTACGGTTCATTTCTTCAGGGTATGGTGAAAATTTGTTGCCCGTCCTTAAGCCCGCCTCGACGTGTCCGACAGCAATTTGGTGATAATATGCCGCCAATGCTCCCGCAAATGTTGTAGTTGTGTCGCCATGTACCAAAACTATATTCGGCTTGACTTCCTCCAAAATTTTATTTAAACCCAACAATGCGCGACCGGTTATGTCAAAAAGAGTTTGTCCCGCCGACATTATATTTAAATCGTAGTCGGGATTTATCTTGAACAAATTTAAAACTTGGTCAAGCATTTCACGATGTTGCGCAGTGACGGCAACGGTTGTATTTATCTTGTCAGAAAATTTTTCAAGCTCCAAAATTACGGGAGCCATTTTTATAGCTTCAGGGCGCGTGCCGAATATCGCCATAACTTTTAATTTTTCCATTGCCAACACCTTTTTTCTAATGCGTAATTAAAAATTTCCTATCAATTCGTATTTTAAAATATCGCGCGGAATTTTTTAAACTTAATTTTATACTTGCAAAGAAAAATTTTCAATATCAAATTTAAAATTAATTCATTGCCAAAAGCCCTCAAATAAATTTTAATCAGCAAGCACAACTTACTTTTACAACTTAATTATTGTACCAAATCGCTAAAAACTTGCAATATAAGGCGGCGTGTGATAAAGTTGAATAGTTAAGGAGGAAATTTTTAATGGAAAGTAAAGTTAAAAATTTGATTAAGTCGGCGGAAACTGCTATTAAATCTGCCGTCACGAATTTAAAAGAGCTTGATGATGTTCGCGTAAAATTTCTCGGCAAGAAGGGTGAATTTACTACACTTGTAAAAATTATGAGCGAAATTGCCGACGAAGAAAAACCGCGTATCGGAAAAATTATTAATGATGCCAGAACGCAGATTAAAAATTTGATTGACGATAAAAAATCCGCGTTGAAGGCGCAGGAACTTCAAAATAAATTGGCGTCTGAAAAAATTGACGTGACTTTACCGGGACGAAAAATTTATCGCGGACATTTGCATCCGCTGACTTTGACATTAAATCGCGTCAAGGAAATTTTTATCAGCATGGGCTACACCGTTGAGGAAGGTCCGGAAGTTGAAACAGATTATTTTAATTTTGAGGCGTTAAATTTGCCGAAGGATCATCCTGCGCGGGATATGCAAGACTCGTTTTATATTACTGAAGAAATTTTGATGAGGACGCAGACTTCGCCGGTACAGGCGCGGACAATGCAAAAAAATTCCGCCAATGCGCCGATTCGTATGATTGCGCCCGGTCGGGTTTATCGTCGTGATGATTATGATGCGTCGCACTCGCCAATGTTTACGCAGGTTGAAGGGCTTGTGATTGACGAGGGAATTACTTTTGCAGATTTGAAGGGGACTTTAGATTTTTTCTGCAAGAAAATTTTTGGCGAATCCGCGCAGATAAGATTGCGTCCGAGTTTTTTCCCTTTCACTGAACCAAGCACTGAAGTAGACGTTTCTTGTATGATGTGTCACGGCAAAGACGAACATTGCAAAGTTTGTCATGGTAGCGGCTGGCTGGAAATTTTAGGCGCGGGCGAAGTTCACCCCGACGTTTTGGCAATGAGCGGTTATGATCCTTCAAAAGTCAGCGGCTTTGCCTTTGGTATGGGCATTGAAAGAATTGCCATGTTGACTTACGGCATTGATGACTTGCGGCTTTTCTTTGAAAATGACGTGAGATTTTTAAATCAGTTCCAGTAAATGAAAATAAAATTTTGGAGGAATGCTTAATGCAAGTATCAATGAGTTGGTTGAAAGACTACCTGAATATAAACTGCGCGGCGGACGAATTGGCGGAGAAATTCACAATGGCTGGAATACCCGTCGAAAATGTTATCCGTGCAGGTGAGGGACTTGAAAAAGTTATCACGGGAAAAATTATTGAGTTGACTAAACACCCTGATTCGGATCATCTTTTGGTTTGTCAAATGGATATTGGCGAAAAAGATTTACTGCAGATTGTCACGGGTGCTCCCAATGTCAAAGTCGGTCAAGTTGTCCCTGTTGCACTTGTCGGCGCACATTTACCCAACGGTAAAAAAATTTCTAAGGGCAAACTGCGCGGAGTCCTTTCAAACGGTATGCTTTGCTCATCAGATGAATTAAAAATCGAAGTTGCGCCTGAAGATTATGTAGACGGGATTTATATTTTGCCCAATGATACGCCGATAGGTCAGCCCGTTGCAAAAATTTTGGGACTTGACGACGATATTTTAGAATTTGAACTTACGGCTAATCGCGGAGATTGTTTCAGCGTTTACGGTTTAGTTCGTGAAGCCGCAGTACTTTTGGAGGCGACGCCGAAATTTCCGACAATCGAAGTCAACGAAGACGCGGGACAAAATGCCGCTGATTTAATTGAAATAAAAATTGACGCGCCGGATTTGTGTCAAAGATTTTCATCACGCGTTTTGACTGACGTTAAACTTTTCCCTTCGCCGGATTGGATGCAGAAACGCCTTGAAGGGGCAGGGATTCGCGCGATTAACAATGTGGTTGACGTGACAAATTTTGTAATGGTCGAACTTGGTCAACCTATGCACGCTTATGATTACGACGAAGTTAAAGGAAAAGTTTTAAACGCTCGCCGCGCAGTTGCAGGTGAACAACTTCATACGCTCGACGATTCAAACAGACTTGCTAAAGGTGATGAACTTGTAATAGCGGACGCTGAAAAGGCGGCTGGGCTTGCCGGAGTTATGGGCGGACTTGAAACGGAAATTACTGAAAAAACTAAAACGGTTGTGCTTGAGGCGGCGGCTTTTAATCCTGCGTCAATTCGTCGTACAAGTCGCGCAGTCGGTCTTCACTCGGAGGCGTCAGGAAGATTTGAACGTGGTACCAATGAAAAAAATACGATAGCCGCATTGGACAGAGCCGCGCAGTTACTTCAAGATATGGGAGCTTGCAAAGTTTGCAGCGGGATTGTTGACGTTTATCCTAATCCTAAATCTCAAGTCAAAGTTCAATTCACTGCGAAACAAATTAATGACAGGCTCGGCACTGACATTTCCGAAGAAGATATTTTAAAAATTTTAAAGTCGTTGGGCTTTGAGATTAAAGACGTTGACTCCGCGCAGATTGATGAAAATTCTGTGATTGATAAAATTTCTTTTGCGGCAAAACATTTAGGCAAGGCGGCTAAGGAACTTTCGCAAAATACAAGAGTTGACGATTTTGTTAAGAATATCGGCTCGACGGTCGGCGAATTGATGAAACGCAGTGTTCCCGCAATTTCTACGACTTATGAAGCGATTGTTCCCGATTGGCGTAATGACGTTAGACTTATGGACGATTTATCGGAGGAAGTTGCGCGAATTTACGGCTATGACAAAATCCCGGCGACTTTGCCGAAAGGTCAACTGCAAGGTAAACAATCTGACTTCCAAAACTTTGTCGACAAAATTAAATTCACGTTGACGGGCTTGGGTATGAACGAAATTACTTCTTTCGTCTTTACAAGTGATGAAATGTTTGACAAGTTGCAAATTCCTAAGGATAGCGAATTACGCCGCGCAGTGCCGATTATGAATCCTTTGACTGATGAAAATCCTTTGCTTAGGACGAATCTTTTATGTTCAGTGCTTGAAAATGCCGCAAGAAATTTCAATCGCAAAAATGAAGATATTCGACTGTTTGAAGTTGCGCCGGTATTTTTCCCCAAAAATTTACCCGTTACCGAATTGCCGGACGAAGTTCAAAAATTGGCGGGAATTTTAATGGGACGCCGCGAGCCTAAAGGTTGGAGTCAAAATTCTGCGGAAGTTGATTTTTATGACGTGAAAGGCATTGTCGAGGAACTTTTTGCGGAATTGTCGATTGAACGCTACACAGTTGAAGTTGGTGAGCATTACGCAATGCATCCCGGTAAAACTGCAGTATTTAAGAAGGGGCGCGAAATTTTAGCGACGGTCGGAGAAATTCACCCTTCAGTTGCCGAATCTTTAGGCGTCAATAAAAAAATTTTTGCCTTTGAGTGCGATGTTGCAACTTTGATGAAATGCGCCGCCAAAAAATTTAGCTTTGAGACTTTGCCTAAATATCCCGCCATTACTCGCGACTTGGCAATTTTGGTTGACAATGACGTTGCGGCAGGTGAAGTTGAAAAGGTTATCGCAAAATCTGCGGGGCAATTTTTCAACGAAGTTACATTATTCGACGTTTACAAGGGTGACAGAATTTCCGCCGATAAAAAGAGTTTGGCATTTACGATTAAATTTCAATCCAACGAACGCACACTGAAAGACGAGGAAGCAGACGCCGCATTTAAAAATATTTTGTCAACACTGGAAAAAACTTTCGCGGCTGAACTTAGAAGTTGAGGTGGTGAGTTTGGAAAACAAAAAATTGGGCGAACCGCAACGCGTGGAAGTTGAGATTAACGGCGATATTTACCGCTTGAAGACGGACGATCCCGAAGGGCTTAAAAAAATTGTGCAGATGGTTGATTCTACAATGCGTTCAATCGCGCAGAATACTCATACTTTCGCGGGAAATCGCCTTGCCGTACTTTCGGCGTTGAAAATTGCTGAAAATTATCTCCAACTCAAAAAAGATTATGACGAACTTTTAGAATTGCTTAACGAAAATAAATAAAAATTTTCTTCATAAAAAAATTTTACCGACACTAAAAGGTGCCGGTTTTTTGTTATAATTAGCAAAAGGAGCTGATTTATTTTGTACACGAAAAAAATTTATTTTAGCGGAGGAAATTTTAATGAGCTGAAAAATATTTTTGCCGAACTGCGCGGAGTCGTCAAAGTTACTTTTGGGACAATCTGCGCGGAAAATGTTGTGAGTTACATCAATCCAACGCCGCATAAAGTTGAAAATATTTTTGGCGTCGAAGTTGAATTTAATCCCAAGAAAAATGATATTTCAACTTTGATTGATAAACTTTTCAGTGCGGTTAATCCGTACGTTGAAAATAATTCAGGAGTTTACTACGTTATGGGCGAGGACGCGCCGCAAGTTGAATTGCATATGAATTTTCTTGCGAATCGCGGTAAAGAAAATGTTGCGTCAACTGCCGAATTGACGATTAATGATCCAAATAATAAAATCGTCCGTAAATGTTATGTCTCTTACGGACGCTTGACAAAATTTGTTGCAGAAAAATTTTTTTGAAAATTCCCCACGCGGGGGACGACTTTTGAAAATTTAAGTGCTACAATGTTAAAAAAATTTGATTATCAAGGTGAGGAGTTATGAAATTTTGCAAACATTGTGGCAAGGAAATTCACGACAATGCGGTTATTTGTACACATTGCGGTTGTCAAGTCGAGGAATTGGGAAAATCTGCCCCAGTTATGCCAAATATCGTTATAAACAATGCAAACACCAATACAAATACGCTTAACGGCGGATTTGGTCCTAAACCCAAAGATAAATGGGTTGCGTTTTTTCTTTGCGTTTTTCTGGGTATGTTTGGAGCACACAAATTTTACGAAGGAAAATTTCTTTTAGGCGGACTTTATTTAGTGACTGTGGGATTGTTGGGTATCGGTTGGTTCATTGATATTTTCAGGCATTTTTTTAAACCCAATCCCTACTACGTTTAAAAAATTTTTGGTCGTACGTTGAAAAAGAATCAGCGTGCGATTATTTTTTTCCGCGCGTAATATTTTCGGCAATGTCAATGAACAATCGCCCGTTCAGATGATCTATTTCGTGCTGAATACAACGCGCAAAAAGTCCGTCCGCCTCAATTTCTTTTTCTTTGCCAAAACGCGTGAAGAATTTGACACGAACTTTTTCAGCGCGTTCAACGTCCCCAAAAAGATTCGGACAGGAAAGACAACCTTCAGAATCAATAACCGAACCTTCGCGCCAAGTTATGACGGGGTTAATTAAGTCATATTTTTTTTTCTTGTCAATGTCAATGACAACTGCGCGAATCGGAACTCCGACTTGCGGAGCGGCAATCCCAACGCCTTCATTGGCATACATTGTTTCTGCCATATCGTCTAAAAGTTTTCTCAGACGTTTATCAATTTTTTCAACTTCACTGCAGTGCTGTTTCAAAACCGGATCGCCTGCAGTTTTTATTTCGAGTAAAGCCATTATAAAATCCTTTCAATATAAATTTAAAAAATTTTTTCAATCAACGCCCAAAGCCTTGAAAATGTCATTGCGAGTTACGGCATAAGTGCCTGATTTTGAAATTACGACGCCCGCCGCAATATTTGTGATATACGCGCCGTCGGCAGGTTTAAGCCCGCCCGCCAATGCCATTGCAAAAATCGCCGCAACTGTATCTGCCGCGCCTGCACTGTCAAAAACTTCTTGAAATTTCGTCGGAATGTGAACTGCATCATTTTCAGTTATCAGCGTAACGCCGTAAGCCGAGCGCGTCGCCAAAACATTTTTTACTTTAAATTTTCGCATAATGTATCGTCCTGCGCGTTCAACCGCGTCATTGTCTTCACCGTCAACGGGACTGAGCATAACTTTATTAATTTTTGCGATATTCGGCGTGAGATAATCAGCCTGCGCGTATTTAATCCAGCGTTGACCGTAAGGCATAACCACGACAGGGACGCCGTGACTGTGGGCAGCTTTCATAACTGCCGCGCAGAAAAATTCCGTACAAACTCCTTTTTCATAATCGGCAATTACAACCGCATCAAAGGCATCATTTAATCTTTTGGTTATATAATTTTCCAACTTCGCAAAATGTTTGTCGTCTTTAGGGGAATTGTCCTCAAAATCCATACGAAACATTTGTTGATGTCCGCTGATAATTCTGACTTTCGTCGTCGTAGGAGCTTCCGTCGTAACAAGTCCGTCTTGATTAATGCCGCTTTTAGTCAACTGCGCGGAAAGTGTTTCAAAATTATGATCGTCGCCGACAAAACCTGCAAGGTAAGTTTGACAACCCATTAATGCGATATTGTGAGCAACGTTAGCCGCCGCGCCGAGTGAAGACCGACGCTTAAAAATTTTTGCAACGGGAACAGGCGCATCGCTTGCAAATTTGTGAACATCGCCGTGATAATATTTGTCAATCATTACATCGCCGATAACCAAAACTCTGCAGCGTTCAGTTTTATTCTCAAAAAAGTTTTTCCAATTAGTTTTGTCCATAATATTTCTACTTTTCCTTTTGATAAAAATTTCGCTGATTATATCACTAATAGGTTATAAAATCTATTCTTGCAAAAACAAATTTAGACGACTATAATTTATGCGTAAAAAATTTTTTTAAGAGGTGTTTAATTTGTTTAGTCGTATTGCAAAAATTTTTGTGGCAGTAATTGCGGCAGTAAATTTTATTTTGCCAAATTATGTAAGTGCCGCGCCGCGTCATGATGATTCGTCTGGTTTTGTGGTATTATCTGATGTTGTGCCTGATATTATTCAAGAAATTCGGTATTATTCGACTTATAATTTTGTCGGCGACAGAATCAGAGGTTACGAGGAACCCTGCGCGTTGATGACGAAGGAGGCGGCATTAGCTTTAAAAGAAGTTGCCGACGATTTACGCGCGAAAGGTTATCGCTTGAAAGTTTTTGATGCATACCGTCCGCAAATGGCTGTTGATAATTTTGTTGAATGGGCTAGGGATTATAACGATACTCGTATGAAAAAATATTTTTACCCGGAGCTGAATAAAGACGTACTTTTCCCGCAAGGTTACATTGCCGAACATTCCGGACACAGTCGCGGCAGTACGATTGATTTAACTTTGTTTGATATGTCGACGGGTAAAGAAGTTGATATGGGCGGCACATTTGATTATTTTGGTGAGCGTTCACATCCGGATTACAAAGGAGACTTGACTAAGAAACAGCTTGCCAACAGAAAAATTTTGCGCGATGCCATGTTACGTCATGGATTTAAGCCTTTGGATACCGAATGGTGGCATTTCACGCTTGAAAATGAACCTTATCCCTATACTTATTTTACTTTCCCTGTTCACAATCTCAATGATAAAATTGCCGCGTAAATTTTAGTTATCTGGGAATTTTGACGAAAAATAATTATGGAGATAAGTTTTAAGGATAGATTTTTACAAGGAGGTTGGTAGTATGTCGATGATGATAAACCATAATTTTTCCGCGCAGTTAGCATTGGGCGAACTGAATAAAAATGTCAGTCAAGTAGGGAGCATGCTTGCAAAAGTTTCAAGCGGGCAAAAAGTTACTGGGGCTAAAGATGATGCGTCAGCTTATTCGATTAGCGAAAAGATGCGTGAAAAAATCCGTAGCTTGATGCAGGACAGCCAAAACGTTCAAAATGGAGCGTCGTTGATAAAAGTTGCCAGTGGCGGCGTTGAAAGAATTATTGATGAATTGCGCTCTCTAAAAGAATTGGCGATTAATGCCGCCAACGATACCAATACCGATGAGGATCGCGCTATTATTCAGAAGGAAATAAATCAGCGTCTCGACGACATAAACGAGATAGCCACAACTACAAATTTCAACGGCAAATATCTTTTGGACGGGACTTATGGTTATAAAGACCTTGTTGCTCAAATTGGAACTTCTACTGAATTTCGTATCGAAAGGCAAATCGTCGACTACGACATAAAATCTGTTACTGTGGGACCGCCGAGCTACACCGTTATATACAACGACAACGGCACGGCTTACTACATACAGGACAACGATTTCGATATTGCTAAAGCCTTTTTGGGACTTACAACCGACACTTACAAAACAAGATCTTACTTTCCTGGTCAAATCAAAGCGTATAATGGAATGTCTTGCGACTTTAAGTTTGAAACGTATAGCAAATGGAATTGGCAACGCGAAATGAATAAAACGTATAGTGGGGCTACTTTCTCGGGAAAAACTTTTGCTGCCCCTACTTCGACTTCAGTCACCTCTTACAATAACATGGCAGTTAGCATGAATTTCAACTTGGCAGGTATCAGCACTGTTGACGATCTTAATGGCGAAGGTTTCAGTATTCTTTGCGGCGGCTGTGATCAATACATAAATTTTAAGCTTGATTCTTCCATAGACAGTTCCGACTCCGATTATTCAGCGACAATGGTAAAAGGCAGGGCGAATGCTGATTATGTAATTGGCATTAAAGATTTGACAACGATTAGCAATGACGCGTTGTCTGAGGCTATTTTTAACGGGTTACAAGCCGCCCACACCAACGCTAATGTTTATACTTCTTCTGATACGGTTATGACTACAAGCGACGGCACTTCACAGGTTGTAAGTACCTACATTGACAGTGCCCACGATCTTCGTGTAGGTTTAAATCCTCAATACGATTCAAGCGACTCGACTAAAGGTTCAAAATACATTATTCTGAAACAGCCTTCCCCTTCAATGAATTTTATTTCCGGCGGCACGCTAATGGATCAAATGCCTAATCCCGAAAATTTGACCGGCACAGTTACAACTCTGATTGAATCTCCCACGACAATTACGGTTTCTACACCAATTTATGGGGACGTTGCAGTTAATGTTCAAGTCCCTGTATATGGAAGGCTGGCAAGACTAGGTGATCCTCTTCATATTCATCACGGCACTCAGGCTAATCAAGCTATTGCCGTTTTGCTTAAGGATATGCATACAAAATCTATGAAAAGCCCAATTCCCAGTGCGTCGGACAAAGAGAGATTGGCTTCAATGGATAGCACTTCAAGCGAATATGCCGCGTTTAAAAATACTTTGGAAAAAGCCGCTGATTTGTCACTTGAGGATATTTCGGTACAGACTCGCGAAGATGCCAACGTTGCCATCAAAGTTATTGAAAGTTCGTTGGAATATGCGCTTGATCTGGCTACGACTTTGGGCGCATATGAAAGGCGTATGGCTGTTTCTTACGATAATGTTACGACGATGAGCGAAAATGTTCAGGCGGCAGAGTCAACGATTCGTGATGCCGATATGGCGCATGAAATGACTAACTATGTTAAATCCAATGTGCTTAGGCAGTCCGCGCAGTCAATGTTGGCTCAGGCAAATCAGGAAGGTTCAAATATTTTAAGTTTGCTTAGCTAAATCACTAAAGGAGTTTTTTACATGAAATTTGCAGTTTGCGGAAATCTTTTTAACGTCAAACAAATCAGTAAAATTTTTACTGACATTGAAATAGCTTATGAGTTGACGCTTGAACCCCATATGGGGGGGGGTAGCTGTTGAATTTTTGCCGCAATTAAATTTTTTCGAGTTTAGGCGGTTAGTCAATGCAAATAAAATCGACGGATTACTTTTAAATATGCCTTTGGGCGCGGTTAAAGGTATTATCAAGAAATGCAAGCTTTACGGTATACCTCGCGTTTGTCTGATACAGGAAAATCCTTTTCGTCCGATTTATGTTTTGGATACTCACAAAGGTTTTTTAAATTACGCTGAAACGAATTTGATTGACAGTTGCAACTTGAACTGTGAAGGTTGTACTCACTACGCGAATCTGTTTGAGGACGAAAATTTTTATAAACTTGAAAATTTTGAACGCGATATGCAATGGTTCTCTGCAACCGTTGACGTATTAAAGTTTAGGCTACTTGGTGGTGAACCTTTTAAACTTACGAATTTGATTGACTACGTAAAAATCACGCGAAAATATTTTCCGCAAACTGACTTAAGATTGGTGACAAATGCCTTGTTAATTCCTACGGCAACGCAGGATTTACTTGATACCATACGCGAAAATAATTTTATCATAGACATTACACATTACCCGCCGACCGAAAAAGTTATGGATAAAGTCAACGCAATTTTGACCGAAAATAAAATTCTTTTCAATTATAGCGGAGTCGTGGAAAATTTTTTAGTTTTTCTGACGCTTAACGGCAATCACGATCCTAAAAAATCCCGCGCAGTTTGTATCAATGATGGTTGCAGATTTATGCGCGACGGCAAAATTTATAAATGTCCGGTTGACGCGTTGAGTTATAAATTAGTTGAAAAATTTGGGCTTAAAGGTTTTCCCGAATCAACCGGCGTAAATATCGGTGCGCCAAATTTTGTGACGCTCCTTGAAGAGTTGGACGGCAATGTTGAATGTTGCTATTGGTGTAACGAAAAGGTTAGAAAAATTCAGTGGAAAACTTCTACTAAGCCGACTTTAGATGAATGGCTCGCAAATCCTATGGAGACTTTAAACGTATGTAGTTTTAAAGATTAAGCTTGACAAAAATTTTTTAGGATAAACGGAGGATAGATTTATGGAAAATCACAATGTGGACACAAGCAAATTGTGTTTGATGACGGGCAATGCCAATCCTGACTTGGCGCAAAAAATTTCAGATTACATTAACGTAAGACTTTGTGACGCATCGGTTGGGCGTTTCAATAACGGCGAAACCGAAGTTATGATTAATGAAAGTATTCGCGGCAAAGATATTTTTATTGTTCAGCCGACTTCGCATCCTGTCAACGAAAATGTTATGGACTTGCTGATAATGGCGGACGCTTGTAAACGCGCTTCAGCACACAGCATTACGGCGATTGTCCCCTATTATGCTTATGCAAGGCAAGACAGAAAAACTCGCGGACGTGAGCCTATTTCAGCTAAACTTGTAGCTAATTTAATGGTTGCCGCCGGTATCGGTCGTGTGCTTACGGTTGACTTGCATGCCGCGCAGATTCAAGGATTTTTCGATATTCCCGTTGATCACCTTTTAGCCGCGCCGGTAATTGCAGATTATTTTAAGCAACATACTTTTGACAGAGAGCTTGTAGTTGTCAGCCCCGATTTAGGCGGCGTTACTCGTGCCCGCGCATTAGCTGATTATCTGAAAGCCCCAATCGCCATTATTGAAAAACGTCGTCCGCGTCCCGGCGAAGCTGAAGTTATGAGCATTATCGGCGACGTAAAAGATAAAATTGCACTGATGATTGACGACATTGTTGACACGGCGGGAAGTCTTTGCGAAGGAGCTAAGGCTTTGAAAAAACTTGGCGCAAAAACTGTACTTGCCGCGTGTACTCATCCCGTGCTTAGTAAAAATGCCGTTGAAAAAATTAATAACTCCGTCATTGAAAAGCTTATTGTTACGGACACAATCCCTTTACAAAAAGAATCCGATAAAATTATTGTGTTATCAATGGCGCAGTCAATCGGCGACGTTGTGCTTAGGATACAAGCCCAACGTTCCGTCAGTTTATTATTCAGATAAGGAGTAAATTTTTTAATGTCAACCGAAACTTTAGAATTTCAAGCCGAGACTAAAAGACTTCTCGACTTGGTTGTAAACTCAATCTATACCAACAAAGAAATTTTTCTGCGCGAACTTATTTCAAATGCCTCAGACGCGCTTGATAAACTTCATTTTGAATCGCTTACCAATCAGGAAATTTTGGAAGGCAACGACGATTTAGAAATTTTTATCGTGACTGACAGCGACACTAAAACTGTTACAATTTCCGACACGGGAATTGGTATGACGCGCGACGAAGTTGTTTCAAATATCGGCACAATCGCTAAATCCGGTACACGCGCTTTTCTTGAAAAAATTCGTGAAGGCAGTGATAATCTTAACGAAGAACTTATCGGGCAATTCGGCGTAGGATTTTATTCGGCGTTTATTGTTGCTGAAAAAGTTGAATTGATGACGCGTAAAGCTGGCGAAACTGCCGCCGTAAAGTGGACAAGTGAAGGCGCGGGCGAATATACCCTTGAGGATTGCGAAAAAGAATCGCGCGGTACGACAATTATTTTGCACCTTAAGCCTGAATTTGTCGGCGGTGAAGAATTTGACTTCACAAATCATTACACGATTGAAAATCTTGTAAAAAAATATTCAGATTACATCCGCTATCCAATCAAAATGAATTTCAACACTCACGACGAAGATAAAAATCCAATCGTTGAAGTTCGCACGGTAAATTCAATGCAACCTCTTTGGACGCGCAATAAATCTGACATTAAAGAAGAAGAGTACGAAGAATTTTTCCACCATCAATTTCATGAATGGGAAAAGCCTATGGAAATTTTTCACACAAAGGCTGAAGGCACTGTCGAATATACGGCGTTGCTTTGTATTCCGAAACACGCGGCATCAAATTTATTTTTTGCGGATTATGAACCGGGCTTGCAGTTATATTCGCGTCACGTTTTTGTTATGGACAAGTGCAAAGATTTTTTGCCCGACCATTTCAGATTTATTAAAGGCTTGGTTGATTCTCCGGACTTGCCGCTTAATGTTTCGCGTGAAATTTTGCAACAAAGTCGCGACGTTAAAAAAATTGGGCGTTCACTTGAAAAAAATATTCTTAAGCAACTTTCAAAAATTCTCAAAAATGAACGTGAACGCTACGAAGAATTTTGGGCGCAATTCGGCAAATCTTTGAAAATCGGCGTTTACAATAATTCTTACGACGAAAAAGTTAAAGATGATTTGAAAGATTTATTGTTGTTCACGACTTCAAAAGATTTAAAATTGTCGACGCTTGCCGAATATGTTGAGCGTATGCCCGAAAATCAGAAAAAAATTTACTGCGCGACCGGTAAAGATGCGGAGTCAATAGCCAAACTTCCTCAACTTGAAATTTTGCGCGAAAAAAATATTGAAGTAATTTATTTGGTTGATCCGGTTGATGAATTTGCGATTAACGCGCTTGTCAATTACAACGGCAAGGAAATTCAATCAGTCAACCGTGAAGATTTTGAAATTGATGATGAAAACGCCGACAAGAAAAAAGCTGAACTTGATGAACTTTCGCGCTCCTATGAAAATCTTTTGCTGGACATTAAAGCGGCGATTGGTGAAAGTATTAATGAAGTTCGTTTAACTTCGCGCTTGAAGTCCGGAGCTGTTTGTTTGGTTACGGGTGTAAACGGA
>FLNU01000636.1_pt1 | contig 24827 bp, 21 predicted proteins | sample 1140361 | NCBI WGS metagenome assembly FLNU01 (sample SAMEA3878206, study PRJEB12797) | bioreactor metagenome | biome: Moose rumen | place: Sweden | collected 2011-10 | reverse complement strand
TCCGTCCTCTCAATAACCGACACGTCGGCTCTGCTGGCCATCCATCCCGCCACCGACGCCGACAGCGACGCGATGGCCTATCAGGTCGTCGTCACTTCGCCCTATGGCGACGATACGCTCATCGTCACCGACACCCTTGTGAACCTCGGCGGCCTGCACCCTGCCACCGACTACGGTGTCAGTGTCCGCTCCTTATGCTCCGAGGGCGGCATCACGTTGGCCACCTCCATGTCTTTCACTACGCCTTGCGGCGTCTACCCTCTGCCGTGGAGCGAAGGCTTTGAGAACAGCCAAATCTTCAGTATGCCGCGTTGTTGGCAGCTGGCCGACACCCTGGCCAACAGCATCGATGTGCGTACCACGCCTATCGTTGCCCATGGAGGCGTGCGCATGCTCCACGCCGGCTTCAGCACCGCTGGTTCCTATGTGTCCTTCCTCACCCCAGAGCTTGCAGCCACCGACGCCCCTGTGCTGCTCTCCTACTATGCCCGTGCCTTCGAGATTGAACGCTTTTCCGACACCACCTTCGTCCAGCTTCGTGTGTCTCTTGTCAGCGCCACGGGCGACACGGCTATCCTCTTTGCCGACAAGGTGCTCCTGCCAGACTGGACGCCCTGTCAGCATGTGGTGCCGCAGGGGTTGATGGCATCCGGTGGCCGTTTCCTCTTCTATGCCTCGCATTTGGTCGATTCTTCGTACAGTCCTGCCTATCTGCAGCTTGACGATATGGATGTCAGTGTCGCCTGCCTGCCTGTCGACAGTCTGGAGGTGGAGGCCGTGGACACTGTGCCCACAGGTTTCTCCGCCAGCTGGCAGCCGCAGGGCAACGAGGCGGAATGGACGGTGCACCTATGGAGCGACGCTGGCGACACAACGTTCATCGTCGCCGTCCCCTATGCCGTCCTGCCCACAGTGCCGGAGACCGACTATTGCCTCGCCGTCGAGCCGCTCTGTACGCCGCTGAGCGTCGTCCCCGACAGCGTCGAGGTTGACACCATCTGCTTCACCACTCCTGCCGTACCCACCCCGATAAGCCAGGTGGAAAGCGGCGTTTGGAAGGTGGCCATCTATCCCAACCCGGCTTACGGCGATGTTACCGTCACCACCGTGTATCCCGGCCTGCTTACCGTGCTCGACCTCACAGGCCGTGTGGTAGTTCCCTCGACGAGGGTCGATTCGTCGCTCTTGATACCTCGCTCTTCGCTCCCCAAGGGCACCTGCTTTGTGCGCCTCGTCACCGCCAGCGGCACCATCGTGGCTAAACTGGTGGTACGTTGATGTGTTATGTTTTGTGGTATGCTAAAAACTATTAATTCCAGTGAGTGCAAGAAAATTTTTTCTCCGTGTACTAAAAAATTAGTAATTTTGCAGCCGATTTTGCATGTCAAACTTAAAACATCAATAACATGAAAAAGCTAGCTTTAATCTGCCTGTTTGCCCTTATGGGTACTGTTGCAGGCGCACAGAATGTCCAGACGCAGGAGGTCCCCGCCAACGGCGCCAAGATCCGTTTCGAGGAGATGGAACACCAGTATGGCACCATCGAGAAGGGTGGCAACGGCGACTGCGAGTTCAAGTTCTGGAACGACGGCAACGAGCCGCTCATCCTGCAGAATGTGAAACCCTCGTGCGGATGTACGACGCCGACCTTCACCCAGAAGCCGGTCATGCCCGGCCAGAGCGGTGTCATCAAGGTGCACTACAACACCAACAATGTGGGTGGTTTCTCTAAGACCGTCACCGTCACAAGCAATGCTGTCGACAACCCTCGTGTGGTGCTCCGCATCAAGGGTAACGTGAAGGCCGAACAGCAGCCTGCCGCCCAGCCTGCCCAGCCGCAGACCAAGCCTGCCGACGTGCGTATGCGTTCCACCGACCTGGATGCCAAACCTGTCGACGTCAACGTCGAAGGTCCCAAACCGTTGAAATAGGAAGAAGAGAGAGAATCTGTTGGAGCCCGACGAAGAGCAGATGCGCGACATCCGTGGCGGCACAGCATTCTTATCTCAATCAGATTTTAAAAGATTGGAAAAGAAAGAGGCCAACGCTACTGATTCCTTTAAAATCTTTTCCAATCTGCCGGAGAAAAAAACATAAATATGCCCAAGATTTCAGAAAAAGGCTTGATGTTGCCGCAGTCGGCAATACGTAAGCTTGTTCCGTTTGCCGATGCCGCCAAAGAGCGTGGTATCCACGTGTATCACCTGAACATAGGCCAGCCCGATATAGAGACTCCCAAGGCGGCCCTGGCGACCTTGGCCGACACTGCCCGCGAGCTGCCGCAGTGGAACGGTGTGCTGGAGTACAGCCACTCTGCCGGCATACCCAGCTATCGCCGTGCTCTCTGCAACTACTACCACCGCCACGGCATCGACGTGACACCCAACCAGATACTGGTCACCACGGGCGGCAGCGAGGCTCTCCAGATGGCCTTCACCGTGTGCCTCAACCCGGGCGACGAGATTGTCATCCCTGAACCTTACTACACTAACTACAACACCTTCGCCAAGCTCTGTGATGCCAAGATTGTCACTATTCCCAGCGACATCAAGACGGGCTTCGCACTGCCTCCCATCGAGGAGTTTGAAAAGGTCATCACACCGCGCACCAAGGCCATCATGATATGCAACCCCAACAACCCCACGGGTTATCTCTACACCCACGAGGAACTGCTGAAGGTGGCCGGTCTGGTGAAGAAATACGACTTGTTCCTGTTTGCCGACGAGGTGTACCGCGAGTTCTGCTACGACGGCCACAAGCACGTCAGCGTCATGCAACTCGAAGGGCTGGAACGCAACACCATACTGTTCGACTCGGTCAGCAAGCGCTACAGTGCCTGCGGTGCCCGTGTGGGATGCATGGTGACGCGCAACAGCGAGGTCTACGCCATCGCCATGCGTCTGGCTCAGGCACGTCTGTCGCCCCCCTCGTTCGGACAGATATTCGGCGAGGCGGCTGTCGACACACCGCAGGAGTACTTTGACAAGGTGCAGTCCGAGTATGTGGCACGCCGCAACGTCATCGTCGAGGGTGTCAACAAGATTCCCGGATGCTTCTGCCCCATGCCCAAGGGCGCCTTCTATACCGTCATCGACCTGCCGGTCGACGACAGCGACAAGTTCTGCCAGTGGCTGCTGACCGACTTCAACTACAATGGTGCTACCGTCATGCTGGCTCCCGCCACGGGCTTCTATGTCGACCCCGAACGCGGACGCCATCAGGCACGTATCACATACTGCATCTGCATCGAAGACCTGAAGAAAGCCATGCGTTGCCTCGAAGAAGCCCTGAAGGTGTACCCCGGAAGAACTAGATAATCTAGATGCATCATAACTACATCGAAAGACACGGAAAACACTAAAATCATTTTCGCTCTTTTCGTCTTTCTAGATGTTATAATATCTTTATAATTACATCGAAAGACACGGAAAACACTAAAATCATTTTCGTTCTTTTCGTCTTTTTAGATGTTGTAATATCTTTAGCCAGTATGACCAGTGAAGAGAAACGTAGACGAGTGATATGCTCCTGCATCGAACAGCAGGAGCATATTGCGTCTATTGCCAAACAGGAGATGGACTCGGCCCAGCAACAAAGCAACGACTATGGTGCCAATGTGGACCGCTATGACAGCTACCGCACCAAGATGATGCGTAGCCGCGATATGTATGCCCGCCAGTACAGCAACGCGATGGCAGGCATACGCGCCCTACAGGACCTTTTGCGTCTTCCGCCTTTCGGCGTGGCCGAACATGGTGCCTGCGTGGTGACCGACAGCAGCCGCTACCTGATCGCTATCGGCGCCGGCAAGTTCATGACGGTAAGCCCTGTCGAGGTGTGGTTCGCCGTGTCGGCGCAGACACCGGTGTTCGCTGCACTTAAAGGCAAACATGTGGGCGACAGTATCTTCGTCGGCGGACAACGTCAGACGATAAAGGAGATATTTTAGAAGTTCTTAAGGACACTTCTATAGAAACCAACAATAGATTATGAAGAAGATTTTAGTACTGATGCTGACAGTGCTGCCTTTGTGTGTGGCGGCACAGGATGCGGCCAAACTGCAGAAGAAAGCCGATGCCGGCGACACCAAGGCAATGCTGGAACTGGCACGATGCTACGACGCAGGACACGGCGTCCCCGTCGACACGGCACGCTCTGTAGAACTGGTGCGTAAGGCTGTGGCTGCCGGCGATGCCGATGCCAAGGCGACACTTGCTTACTATTACAGATATTACAGTGCACTTGGCAACGACACGGCGATGACGCTGCGACTCAGTCGCGAGGCTGCCGATGCCGGTTCGGCCAACGGGCTGGCGCGTCTGGCTTACTGCTATCAGGAAGGTGTCGGAGTGCCGCGCAACTACACCAAGGCACTGGCCATGCTGAACGAGGCTGCTGCCAAGGGCTCTCAGTCTGCAATCAGCGCACTGGCGCAAGAGTACCTCTATGGCGACGACAGTGTCGACTACGACCCCGACCGTGCCTTCTACTTCATCAAGCGTATGCCAGAGAACTGCACCACGAGGAAATACAGCCTTATGGCTTCATACTATGCCGGCCTGAAGAATGACTTCAAGACGGGATGGAAATGGATTGACAAGGGTGTCGCTATCGACAACTTTGAAGCCTCTTGCGACGCTATGGTATGGCGCTGTTTCGGATGGGGCTGCACCGCCGACGAACAAGCTGCCTTTGCTGACCTGGACCGCCTCAAAGACAAGTATGGCAAGGAAAATCATTCTCTGCTGATGTTGGAATACCGTATGCGTTCCGGCAGTCTCGACAGCGTCATACGCGACACTGCACGTATGCGCGAAATACTGTTGCGTGTCGGCGACTCTCCAGGGTCTGACAACTACGACCATCTTGCATCATCGTATATCTATGGCTCTTTCACCGAGCGCGATTCGGCCAAAGCCGAGCATTACTACCGTCTCGGAATCCGCAAGGGTGTCTCCTCAAGTTTCACGCAGATGGCTATCTTTAAGCTTAACCAAGGCTATACCGACTCTGCCAGGTACTATGCCGATATCGCCTACAGGATGCAGGACGACAATGTGCCTGACTTCCTGGCCCGATGCTATCTCTACGGACGTATGGACACCGGCGAAGACTTCGACCGTGCCAAGGCATACTTTATCGAGTCGGCACGCCGTGGCAGTGTTGCCGACCTTGTCGAGGCCGGCAAGATATGCCTCTGGCAGGGCGACACTGTCAGCGCCTTCCGTCATTTTGACAAGGCCATAGCCTTGGGCTACACCGATGCCTACGTCAACAAGGCATACACCTACCTCGTGAGCGGCGAACAGAAGCCCGGCATCGCGTTGTTGGAGAAGGGCGCCAAGGCCGGCTCGCACGAGTGTCTTGTGAGCCTTGGCGACGTGTACAGCGGTATGGATAACTACAAGAAAGCTGCCGGCTACTACGAACGTGCCGACTTGCCCGAGGGCGACTATAAGCTGGGACGTATGTGGCTCTATGGTGCCATCGGCGAACAGAGTCCGGCCGACATGCGGCGTGGTGCCGACCTGCTCAAGAAGGCTATGGCTGGCGGCAACCAGGATGCAGCCATGCTGCTGGCCCGTGCCTACATCGAAGGTGCCGGAGTACCCGAACGCCCCGACAGTGCCCGCATCATCTACCAGCAGCTGGTCGACGAAGGCCATGAGGTGGCTGTTCTGCGTCTGGCCTCCTACTACGACGACATGGGCGACACGGCGTCCGCCATCGACGTGCTGCGCAAAGGTGCCGAAGCCGGCATTATCACAGCCATGCTCACCTATGGTGAAAAGCTTATCGAGGGACAGTACCTGCCTGCCGACACCGCCGCTGGACTGGCCCTCTACTATCGTGCTGCCGAAATGGAACCCGACAACTTCGGTGTGCAGATAGCTATGTCGCAGGTCTATCTGCAGGGTATCGGCACCGCCCCCGACACGGCTGTCGCCATATCCTATCTGCGTCGTGCAGCCGACAATGAGAGCGGCTGGGCATTGTCGCAGATGGGCGACATGTACTACTATGGCCGTGGAGGGATGCTCAAGGATAGGGACAGTGCTATGTATTACTACTATGCCGCTTCGCAACAGGACGACCCGCGTGGCGACTATATGATGGGCGTATACCAGGATGCCCGCGGCAACTACCAAGGGGCTCTGAGCTACTATATGTCTGCTGCCCGCAATGGCAGCCAAGACGCCTATGTCGAGGTGGCAAGAGCCTTGCAGAACGGCAACGTCGTCGACGCCAACCCCGAACAGGCGTTCGCGATGGCTTCGCACGCTGCCGAGGATTGGCAGCGTGCCGATGGATACATGCTTCTTGGCTATGCCTATCTGAAAGGTCTCGGCTGTGTGGCCGACACTGCACTCGCCGTGCAGTATACCCGGCGTGCTGCCGAACTTGGCTCGACGCAGGCTATGTTGAACATTGCTGCCTTGTATAACGCCGGTGTCGGCGTGGAACGCGACACTCTTGTCACTCTGCAGTGGTACGAGCGTGCTGTCGAGGCAGGCTCGGTCACCGCTATGCGGCGGCTGGCCAACTCGTACCGTGAGGGTACCGGTGTGCCCCAAGACCTCAAGCGTGCCGCCGAGTTGTACCAGATGGCTGCCGACCAAGGCAACCTCGATGCCATGTGCCGCCTGGGCCTGATGTACGAGGAGGGCGAGGGCGTGGTGCTCAACTCGCGCAAGGCTTTCAACCTCTATACGCAGGCTGCCGATCGAGGATCGGCATGGGGCATGCGTTTGTTGGCCTATTGCTATGCTCAAGGCATATATGTCAAGGAGGACGATGAGCAGGCCGCCAAGTGGTTCCTACAGTCGGCCGAAAACGGCGATTTGCAGAGCTGCTACATCATCGGTATGTTCTACAGCAACGGTACCGGTGTGAAGAAGAACAAGAAGGAGGCCAAGCGGTGGCTTGCCATAGCTGCCGAAAACGGTCACGAAGGTGCTGCCGAGGCTTTGCAGAGCCTATAGCTGTGCCCTCCGAGCCCTCCGAGCCCTCCGAGCCCTCCGAGGCCTCCGAGACCTCCGAGGCCTCCGAGACCTCCCCTCACTCCCCCATCACTCCCCCATCACTCCCCCATCACTCCCCCTAAAGCCGTGAAAAACCATCGTTACCCGCCAGAGCGAAAAAAACTCTGGCGGGTAAACTTTTTTATGTATCTTTGCATGTTGAAGGATATGAAGTTTTTCCGTGCTATACTGTTCATAGTCAATGCTCTGTTGGCTCTGGCTCTGGTGCTGACCACCATGGCGGGCACAGTGGCGCCTTCGCGTTGCATACTGCCGTCGCTGTTGGCCTTCGGCTATGTGCCGCTGCTGCTGGCCAACGTGGCGATGATACTGGTGTGGGCCGTGATGGGCCGTTGGGAGCTGCTGCTCTCGGTGATTGCCATCGCGGTGCGTTGGACTATGGTGCCGCTGCTGCTGCAGGTCGGCGGCACGTCGAAGGTGCCACCCGTCGAGGAACACCCTGAACGTGTGACGCTGATGACCTACAACGTGCATCAGTTTCGAGGCAACGGAGCTGCCGACAGCGAAGGCTCCGACACGGGCGGCACTCTGAGTGTGAGCGCCGACAGTATCGCCATCCGCTTCATCGAGTTGGTGCGTTCGGAGGCTCCTGATGTGCTCTGCCTTCAGGAATATGCCGCTGTGCGTGGCGTGAATGTCACCGACAGCCTCGCCACAATGGGCTACAACCACTACTATGGCGCCCACACCGCCACCGCCGGCACACCCTATGGCACCACCGTCTTCTCACGTCTGCCGGTGACGTTCGTCAAACGTCTCGACAGCGACAAGGTGCTCGTCGAGCTCATGAGCGAGGGACGGCGTCTGCGTGTGGTGTGTCTGCACATGGAGAGCTACCGCTTCGACGACGTCGACCTTGATGCCATAGACCACATGCGCCGCGACGACACACGCACACTCGACAAGGTGAAAAACACCATCCTCGCTCACGAGAAGGAGTGGACCACCACCGTCGGCCCGGCTCTCGACGGAAGCACTACACCCACCGTCGTGGCAGGCGACATGAACGACATACCGTGGTCGTGGCTCTACCACCAGATGTCGCACCGCCTGACCGACACCTTCACCGAATGCGGCAACGGCACCAGCGCCACCTACCGTCTCGACCTGCCCGACGCGATGCCGATGACGTTGCGTATCGACATGGTGTTCCGCAGCGAGGGGTTGCGCACACTGAGCTACAAACGTATCAAGACACCCCTCTCAGACCATTATCCTATACTTGTGAGCCTGGAGTTCACTATATGACCAAGAAGGAGTTATACGCCGAGGTGATGGCCCGTTTCCGCAAGGCTATGCCGGCTCCGCAGACGGAGCTGCACTATGGCAGTGCCTTCCAGCTGCTGGTGGCCGTCATGCTCTCGGCACAATGCACCGACCGGCGCGTCAACATGGTGACGCCGGCCCTCTTTGAGGCTTACCCCACCGCCGAGGACATGGCACAGGCTTCAGCCGACGAGATCTTACGCTATGTCAAGTCGGTGTCGTACCCCAACAGCAAGAGTGCCCATCTGGCGGCGATGGCACGCATGCTCGTCGACGAGATGGGTGGCGAGGTGCCGTCGGACCTCGACAGGCTGCAGCGCCTGCCCGGCGTGGGCCGCAAGACGGCCAATGTCGTCGTCGCCGTCGCCTTCGGTCAGGCTGCCATGCCGGTGGACACCCACGTGTTCCGCGTGGCTAACCGTATCGGACTGACGGTGAACAGCAAGACGCCCTTGCAGACAGAACGGCAGCTCACCAGGCACATACCCCAAGCGTGGCTGCACGATGCCCATCATCAGCTGATACTGCATGGCCGCTATGTCTGCCAGGCACGCAAACCTAAATGCGACGCCTGCATCGTTGAGGATATATGCCGCTATCGTCGCATCCAGCTGAAGAAAGGAGGTGCCGATGCTGTTTAGCCATCCCGCCATGCTGTGGGGGCTGCTGGCGGTGCTGATACCGGTGGTGATACACCTCTTCAGCTTCCGCCGCTACCGCAAGGTGTATTTCAGCAACGTCGAAGAGCTGGCCGAGGTGCAGACCGAGAGCCGCCGACGCAGCAAGGTGCGCCGTTGGTTGGTGCTGGCGGCCAGAGTGCTGGCGGTGGCTATGCTGGCGCTGGCATTCGCCGGCCCTTTCGTGCCGGGCCGACAGGCGGAGGTGCGCTCTGGCCAGACGGCGGTAAGCGTATATGTGGACAACACGTTCAGTATGGAAGCCGCGTCGCACGACGGCGGCACGATGCTTGCCGACGCCTGCGACAAGGCACGCCAGGTGGTGGCGGCATACGGTGCCGACGACCGCTACCAGCTGCTCACCGCCGACATGGGCGGACGACAGATGCGGTGGCTCAGCCGCGACGAGTTCCTGGCGGCTCTCGACGAGGTACAGCCCTCGCCCGCCGTACGCACCGTGGCCGAGGTGGTTCGGCACCAACGCTCTTTCATGAGCGGCTCCGCCAACCGCCACGCCTATGTTATCAGCGATTTCCAACGCAGCACTGCCGCCCTTGACGCACTCACGCCTGACAGCAGCTCTCTTGTCACCCTCGTGCCGCTGGGTGGCACGGCAGCCGACAATATATTCATCGACACCGTCGTCCTCGATGCGCCGGCCTACTTCGCCGGCGGTAGCGTCGAAGTCGAGGTCGCCGTGGCCAACAGCGGCACGCACGATGCCGAGCGTGTGCCGGTGCGCCTCTATGTCGACGGCGCCGAACGTGCCATACGCTCGGTCGATGTGCCGGCCGGCACGTCGGTCAAGGTCGCCATGAGGTTCGCCCTGCCTGTCGACGGTTGGCACGACGGCATGGTGAAGGTGGAGGACTACCCTGTCACCTACGACGACAGCTATCATTTCACTCTCTTTGCCGGCGGCACCATCGAGGTGCTCGAGGTCGGCCCCGAGCCATCGCCGCACCTCGGACGTCTCTTCGCTGCCGACAGTACCATCGTCCTGCATCGTGCACAGCGTCTCTCGGGACGCGATGCGCAGCAGGCCTCGCTCATCATCCTCGACGGACTGCGTCAGCTGCCGTCGGGCGACGCCGAATGGCTGGCCGACTGGGTGGAGGATGGCGGCTCGCTGCTGGTGCTGCCGCAGGCCGACGGCGTGCCCGCCGAGCTGAACGCCATGCTCGCCAGACTGCATGCTCCGACACTCGACAGGTGGGTGTCGCGACGCAGCACGGCGTCGTCGATAGACTATGCCGGCATGCTCTTCCGAGGCGTCTTCGCCGCCCACAGCGACGAGATGGAGATGCCGTCGGCACAAGGTCATTACCTCACAGGCGGACAGGCTGTGTGCCAGTCTGTCGTCACCTTCCCCGACGGTAGCAACCTGCTCTCGATGATTCCGGCAGGGCAGGGCAGGGTTTACCTGATGACGGCACCGCTCGACCTCACCGACTTCCCGAAACAGGCTCTCTTTGTGCCTACTTTCTACAACATGGCACTCTACAGCCGCCAGCCCTCGGTGCCATGCCACACACTCGGCTCGATGGAGCCTATCGTCCTGCATGACGAGTACGACATGCAGGGACGCCTGCCCGAGCTGTCGGACGGTCAGGGCTATAGCGTCATCCCTGACCTGCGCAGCGTGGGCGGACGTGTGATGATGGTGCCTCACGGCGAACCTTCTGTGGCCGGCATCTACACCCTCGCCGACGAACATCTGGCTTTCAACTACGGTCGCCGCGAGTCACAACTCGACTTCTTCACCCCCGCCGAAGTGGCCGAAGCAACACGCGGCATGGCGGGTCTCGCCGTGTTGCAGCCCTCGGGACGGCCGCTCGACCAGGTGCTGCGCGACCGCGACGGCTCTCGCCGCCTGTGGCGCTGGTGTCTGCTGCTGGCCTTGTTGGCCCTCGCCACCGAAACATTACTGCTTCTAGTGAAAGATGCTAAAAGTTGAAAACATAACCAAGTCGTTTGGCGGGCACCGTGTGCTCGACAAGGTGTCGTTCGACATAGCAGCGGGCGAGGCGATGGCGCTGTTCGGCGCCAACGGCGCCGGGAAGACCACCCTGCTGCGTGTCATCACCCTCCTGCTGCCGCCCGACAGCGGACAGGTGCTCTTCGGCGGTTGTCCTATGACGCCGTCTGACCTGTCTCGCATCGGCTACCTGCCGGAAGAACGCGGCCTCTACCGCCATGCTGCCGCAGGCGAACAGGCCGTATACCTGGCACGTCTCAAAGGAATGAGCCGTGCCAACGCCGTCGCATCGGCACATGCCTGGTTCGACAGACTCGGCATGGCCGAATGGTGGCACCGCCCCGTGCGCAGCCTCAGCAAGGGTATGCAGCAGAGGCTGCAGCTCCTCGTCACCGTGGTGCATAGTCCGGCTTTGCTTATCCTCGACGAGCCCTTCTCAGGTTTCGATGAGGCAGGCTGCGCCATGCTCTGCCGCGAGCTGGCTGCCCTCAAGACATCGGGCACCGCCATATTGCTCTCCACCCACAACAGACAGGCCGCTGCCAAACTGTGCGACAAGACAATGTGCCTTGACAGCCCAACCCCCTGAACCACACAAATGCTCATCGGATGAAAAAGACATTGGTAATAGCCCGCCGTGAACTCGTCGTACGCCTCAGAAAGGCGTCGTTCTGGGTGCTGTCGCTGTTGGTGCCTGTGGTGCTGACAGTGCTGTATGTGGTGCCCGTGGTGGCGGCCACACATGCCGAGCGCCCCACCACCGTGCTGGTCGTCGACGAGACGGGTCTTTTCGCAGGTGGCCTGCATTCCACCGACGCCGTGCATTTCCGCACAATGCCATCGTTGAAATACGCCATGAGCGATTGCGGCGACGCCGACCTGATACTGTACATCCCGCTGCGCGAGACATACATGCCGCGAGAGGCTACACTCATATACCACGGTATGCACTCGCCGTCGCTCATGGTGCAGAGCACTGTAGACAACCAGCTGCAGCAACTGCTGCAGAGCGCCATATTGCAGGACGTGTACGGCCTCAGCCCTGCCGAGCGCCACACCGTCGAGAGTAGCCATATCGCCCTCCACACACGCGACGCCGTCACGGGACGCGAGGGTATTACACGTGTCAAGGTTATCGCCTCCTTTGTGCTGGCATTGCTCATGGCACTGACAGTCATACTGTTCGGTGTACAGGTGATGCGGGCGGTGCAGGAGGAACGTCAGAACCGTATCGTCGAGGTGCTGGCCACTTCGGTGAGTCCGCTACAGCTGCTCGGCGGCAAGATGGCGGGGGTGGCCTTGACCGCACTGCTACAGATGCTGGTATGGATTCTGCTTACCGTCGCCGCCGTGGCTGCCGTGCAGGCTGCCGTCCCCGACCTGTTTGCTGCCGTCACCGCCACACCCGATGCGTTCGACATCGAGGCTGTCTCCGCAGGTGTCACGTCGCCGCGCGCGTCCTATCCTGCACTCATCGCCGACAGCGTGCGTGGACTCGCCGCCATCGACATGCCGCTGATAGCAGCGGCCTTCGTGCTTTGCTTCCTGCTGGCTTTTCTCCTCTATGGAGGACTGCTTGCCGCACTGGCCGCACGTCTCGACAGCGAGGCCGACGTGCTGCAGTGGAGCCTGCTGGTATGTTCGCCCTTGTTGCTGGTGCCACTGCTGATGCCGTTAGTCGTCAAGAGGTCGGTGTGGCTGCTGCTCGTCCCGTTCACGTCGCCGGCGGCTTTAGTGGCCGAGCTTCCCTTTGGCATCGCCGTGCCTCTGGCACTCGTCGCACTGCTGCTGCTTGCCGTTGCCGCCGCTGCCGCCCTTATGCTCGCCGCCAGCACCTACCGCGCGTTTGTCATGAAAAAGTCTGAACGATGATTCTCAATACCGGTGGACGTACCGACACGGTGCAGTACTACAGCGAGTGGCTGCTGCGCCGCTTCCGCGAGGGATATGTGCTCTCGCGCAATCCGCTGTTCCCCAACAGCGTGAATCGCATCGAGCTGGATCCCGCGACCATCGACATGGTGGTATTCTGCTCGAAGGACTATAGTCCTATTCTGCCGCGTCTGCACGAGATCAGCGACCGCTTCCGCTGCTACTATCACTATACCATCACTGCCTATGGCACCGACATCGAGCCACGTGTGCCATCCATCAAGGAGAGTATCGAAACCTGTCGCCGTCTCGCGACGATGGTGGGGAAGGAAAAGGTCGCCTGGCGCTACGATCCTGTGCTGCTGACGGAGAGCTACACCATAGAGCGGCATCTGGAGACCTTTGACCGCATGGCGGCGGCGTTGACGCCCTACGTCAGTCGCTGCATCTTCAGCTTTGTGGAGATGTACAAGAAGCTGGAATACAACATGCCGGAGCTGCATGCCATCACGCCGGGACAGCGTCTGGTGTTGGCCGAGGGGCTGGGAACCATAGCCAGACGGCATGGACTGCACCTGCAGTCATGCGGCACGGCGGAGCACTATGAGCAGTTCGGCATCGAGCACAGCGGCTGCATGACGGCGCAGATATTCCACGACGCTCTGGGGCTCGACTTCCGTCGGACAGCCCACAAGGGCAACCGTGCCGGCTGTGGCTGTATGGAAAGTCGTGGCTTGGGCGACTACGATTCGTGTCCCAACGGCTGCCGCTATTGCTACGCCAACCGCGACCATGCCCGTGCCTTGCGCAACTACGCCGAGCACGACCCTGCGTCGCCCCTGTTGCTGGGGCACCTGAAGCCTACCGACATCGTGAAGCCCGCCCGCCAGACGAGTCTCATCAGCAACGAACTGACGCTGCTGTAGCTTACTTTCTGAACGTAATGAAAAGGTGGTTCGTGCAGCAGTAGTGCAAGGATTGGAGGGTGGCCCGATGGCTCTGATAGGGAAAAGGATATGAAGAATGGAAAAATATTTCACCATATTACAAAAAAATTAGTATTTTTGCACTTGCAATTATATCCTATTTATTAACCCTAAAACAAAAGGAACAATATGAGTAAGAAATTCATCTGCCCCGTGTGCGGATACGTCTACGAGGGCGACGAGATGCCCGAGAAGTGCCCCATTTGCGGCAAACCGATGCAGGAGGTGAAAGAGGACATCAAGACATGGGCCGCCGAACACATCGTCGGAGTGGCTAAGGATGCTCCCGAGGACATCAAGGCCGACCTGCGCATGAACTTCGAGGGTGAATGCAAGGAAGTCGGTATGTATCTGGCCATGGCCCGTGTGGCCCACCGCGAGGGCTACCCCGAGATTGGCCTCTACTGGGAGAAAGCCGCCTATGAGGAGGCTGAACATGCTGCCAAGTTCGCTGAGTTGCTGGGCGAGGTGCTGACTGACAGCACCGCCGAGAACCTGCGCGTGCGCATCGAAGCCGAATACGGTGCCACCGCCGGCAAGACAGACCTGGCCAAACGTGCCAAGGCCCTCAACCTCGACGCTATCCACGACACCGTCCACGAGATGGGCCGCGACGAGGCACGCCATGGCAAAGCCTTCGAGGGTCTCTACAACCGCTACTTCAAGAATTAGTGAATTCGTTAATGAGTTAATGTGTCAGTAGTAACGCGTCAGCCACTCACGAATTCACAAATTGACAAATTAACGCATTCATAAATGACATGTCGTTCCGCACCACCATATCCTACATCTTTTGGCCGCTGACAATATGGTACGCCATAGGCGTGGCGGTGCGGAATCTTTTTTATTCTTTGGGGTTGCTGAAACAGGAGGCTCCGCATATCACAACCATCGGTGTCGGCAACCTCTGCACAGGCGGCACGGGCAAGACACCGCATGTCGAGTATATGGTCAGGCTGCTTTCGGACAGCTTCTCCACGGCGGTTCTCAGCCGCGGGTATAAGCGTCGCACCAAGGGATTCTGTGCCGACGACGGCTCGCACGACGTTGCCGTCTTGGGTGACGAGCCGGCAATGATGGCGGCCAAATATCCGCAGCTGCAGGTGGCTGTGTGCGAAAAACGTGTTGAGGGTGTGCGTCGCCTTATGGCGCAGGAGCGTATGGAGGGTGAAGGCGATGAGAGCAGACCTGTGTCTGCTGCACCCGAGATAATAATCCTCGACGATGTGTTCCAACATCGTAGCATCAAACCCAATATCAACATACTGCTTACCGAGTACCGCCATCCGTACTACAACGACCATATACTGCCGTACGGCGACTTGCGCGAGTTCCGCAACGGACGCAATCGTGCCGGCATCGTGGTCGTCACCAAGTGCCCTGCCGTGCTTAACCCCATCGACCGTCATAATATCATGCACGACCTGCGTCTTCAGAACTACCAGAAGATGTTCTTCTCCTACCTGAAGTATGGCCCTATTGTCGGCCTTGACGGCAGGGAAACGGTTTTTGACTTGCGCAAGATGGATTGTGTGTTGGCGTTGACCGGCATTGCGCATCCGGAGCCGATGATCGAGGAACTGCGACGCAGCTGCAAGGTGCAGCACATGGCTTTCCCCGATCACCATAGGTACACCAAGAGCGACATTGTGCGTCTGCGCGAGACGTTCGATGCCCTCAAGGGTGACCGCAAGATAATACTCACTACGGAGAAGGATGCAATACGCCTGCGTGGGATTGTGGATGGGCTGCCTGTTTACGTGCTACCCATAGAGGTGGCGTTCCACAAGGAGCAAGATCAAGATTTCGACCAGGTCATACTGTCGATGGTGAGAGAGAATGTCTCGTTTCTCAACAAGCTCAGCATCTGGAGCTGAGGCTTATTTCTTTATGTAGGACAGGAAGTCCAAGTCGATGCTCAGCGACATGAACGGCTTGAGCAGCCATGCGCGTGCGGTGACGTCGTCGATGCTTTCGCCGTAGATCAGTGGCGTGGAGGTGTCGCGGCCGTCGGCCAACACTTGGTATTCGGCCACGTTGTAGCCAGCGGAGAAGTAGAAGAAATCGACGAAGCGGAAGCTGACGCCGACGTAGAAGTTTTTGAACAGGTTGCTGCCACCGAAGCCGACATATAGGCCGAGGTCGTAGGCGAAGTTTTGGTCGAACTTGGGTATCTCTCCGGTCTTGAGTTCATGTGGCTTGTTGAAGTATCTGGTCATGTCCCATAGCATCACCGAAGCACCGGTAACATAGTCGAATTCGATGTTGCCGGCGTTGCGGTTGGCTATGCGACGGTCGCCGTTGGCGTCGAGACGTATCTCCCAGGCTGGAGTCCGGAAGAAACGCATGGCCACGCCTTGTATCGGGCGCACCTTCTTTTTGCGGTTGGTGGCTGCCGCCACTTTCTCTTCGGCGGCTTTGGCGCGTTCGGCCAGATATTTGTTGGCTTCTTCTTTGCGCACTGCCTCTATCTCGGCGATACGTACTATGGCGCGCAGCGAGTCGACCATGTGGATGTAGTAGTTGCGTTCGGCTTCGAGCTTCTCTTTGTCTACGCCGTTGGAGGAGAGTATCTCGCGGTAGAAACGCTCTTTCTCGCGCAGGGCGCTGAGGGCTGCTGTGTCGGCCACGCGTTTGATGACGGTGTCGGTGTGGATGAGGTACACCGAGTCGATGCGCATCAGGGTGACGGTGTCGGTGCGCAGCAGGTAGACGGTGTCGTGGATAGGCGTCACGACGGTTGTCTCGTTGGACAGTATGTCGGATGGTGACGGTAGTGTGGATGTCGAGCCGTCGGATGGCGGAATGGCTGGCGGGAGCCATTCGCCGACGCCCACCTCGGTCACGCTGTCGGCGGGTGCGGTGCGTATGGTGTCCTGTGCACGGAGCAGCGTGCAAGACAGCAGTACTAATGCTATGGGCAGCAGGCGTTTCATCTGAGGTGTCCTCTATAAATTGCTTTCATGTTATTTCGAGGCCGCCTTGAGCACTTCGACCAGGGCCTCGACAGAGAGTGTCTGTTGTGTGCCGTCGGCCATGTTCTTCAGGGTGACAGTGCCGTCGTGCATCTCGCTCTCGCCGACGAAGGCCACGAAGGGTATGCCCTTGCGGTTGGCGTATTCCATCTGTTTCTTCATCTTGGCGGCATCGGGGTAGATGAGGGTGGGTATGGCAGCGTCGCGCAGCAGGTGTGCACAGTGCAGGCAGTGCTTGAGTTCGGCGGAGCCGAAGTTGACGAACATCACGCGTGCCGACTGTCCTAGGTCGGCAGGGAACAGGTTCAGCTCGGTGAGCACATCGTAGATGCGGTCGGCACCGAACGAGATGCCGACGCCGCTGACACCCGGCATGCCGAAGATGCCTGTGAGGTTGTCGTAGCGTCCACCGCCGCATATGCTGCCCATCTGCACCCCCTTGGCCTTGACCTCGAAGATGGCGCCGGTGTAGTAGTTGAGGCCGCGTGCCAAGGTGAGGTCGAGCTCCACGTCGCATCCAAGGTCGAAGCCCGCGATGAGGTCGAACAGCTCGGCGGTCTCATCCACTCCTTTTGTCCCGACTTCGATGTCGGCAAAGAGTTCGCGCAGGCGTTGCAGTTTGTGTCGGGCGTCGCCTTGCAGGTCGAACACCGGATTGAGGGCTGCAATCTGCTGTTCGTCCAGTCCGCGTTCGTGTAGTTCGTTGCGCACGTTGTCGAGACCTGTCTTGTCCAGTTTGTCGATGGCGACGGTGATGTCGACAAGCTTGTCGGGAGCACCGATGAGTTCGGCAATGCCGGCTAGTATCTTGCGGTTGTTGATTTTCACCACTACGTCGATGGTGAGGCGACGGAACACTTCGTCGATCATCTGTACCAGTTCCAGCTCGTTGAGCATCGAATCGGAGCCTATCATGTCGGCATCGCATTGGTAGAACTCGCGGTAGCGTCCTTTCTGCGGACGGTCGGCACGCCACACGGGCTGCAGCTGGTAGCGACGGAACGGCAACGCCAGCTGGTCGCGGTGTTGCACCACAAAGCGGGCAAAAGGCACTGTCAAGTCGTAGCGCAGGCCACGCTCGCATATCTGCGGCGCCACCTTGTGGTAGTCTTGGCTTAAGTCTACGCCGTCCATGAAGTTGCCCGAGTTGAGTACTTTGAAGAGCAGTTTGTCGCCCTCCTCGCCATATTTGCCCATGAGGGTGGAGAGGTTCTCAAGCGAGGGTGTCTCGATGGGCTCGAAGGCAAATGCCTTGAAAACGGAACGTATCGTGTCGAAAATGTGGTTGCGACGCGCCATCTCCACGGGCAGGAAATCGCGTGTGCCTTTGGGTATTGAGCATTTGACATTGGCCATTGTTGGTGGTATTTGTGGGTGCAAAGATACTATTTTTTGTGGATATGACGTGAAAAAAGTTCCACGGCCAGCCAGCCGAGGCTGACGCCGATGAAGTTGGCGACCATGTCGTTGATGTCGAAGCCGCGGTAGGGGAGGAGCCATTGCACACTTTCGGTCACGATGCCGATCAGGCACGAGAGCAGCCATAGCAGCCACCAGCGGCGGCGCGGTGCCAGGTCGATGAAGAACAGGGCCATCGGCAAGAAGACAGAGGCATGTAGCAGATGGTCGGCGCGGAGGCCGAGGATGTAGTTGTTCAGCGGCACGTGGAGGCCGCCCAGAGGTGCCCACATCAGCACGGCCAGCATGGCAAAGTACCACGGACGCAGGCGATGACGGCCGTTGCGGCCGAGGATGCGTGCGGCGGTATGCATCAGATGTTTGCGGTGCAACGAGCGGCGCGATAGCTGTTCCCATCGTGGGTCGCCAACGACAAGACGTTTGCCGTCGCGGTTGTGGGCGACGACAAGGCGCGCCACGATGTCGTCGCGGTGTGCCTGTTCGGTGCCGAAGCAGTTGTCGCCCTGCATGGTGTATATGATGTCGTCGATGGCGATGATGCGATGCAACAGGTGGCGTCCGGCATGGCGGAAGAGGACCACGTCGCCTACGACGGGAGCAGTCATGAGCGGTGCCAACGTCACCTTGTCGCCCTCCGCCAGGGTGGTGCGCATGCTGGTGCCGCGAAGCACTATGGTCACCTGTTCGCCTTTGCGAAGACGCTCCTCGACGGTTGCGAAAAATATGCTGTTCTCAACTTCCATAGGGGTAACTCTAGAGGTTGCCATATATCGTTGTATGGCTTAGGCGGGCCGCCGCGGCGTTGGGCAGACATCCAAGACGGTAGGAGGGGGCGCCGCCGATTGCATGTCCGACGAAGCGCACCACCATGTCGAGACAACGCTCGTCGTGCGCCATTGCTGGAGGACAGGAGGGTTGCAATGCGGCAAACGCCTCGAGTGTCGACAGCGGACGTATGGTGTTCTCACTCTTTTGTTCCAGCCGCAGCAGCGCCGCCACAGGGTAGTGCTCCTGACGGTAGCAGTGTGTCTTGCCGCTCCAGGGCGACCCGTACACTTCGGCAGGTCCCTCGCGACGTACGGCCATGATGGGACTGTCGTCGTTGAGCAGGTGGGTGCCGGGGATGTTGTCGAGCCACAGGCGCGTGTGTGTGCTCTTGCCAGTGCCGCTTTCGCCAAGGCACATCACAGCCCGTCCATCGCATATCACCACCGACGAGTGTATCGGCAGACGTCCGTGGGCAACGCCTGTCATGCAGTAGGCTAACCACATGGCGAAGCGCAACAAGCAAGGGTTTCCCATGACGGTTATGGCAGCCTCGTCGGGACGACGTGGGTCGAAGCGTACTTCGCGGCTGTCGCCAAAGCGGTAGTGGTATACCCCGTCGGCATCAACGCCGAAGAGGCATTCTGCCGCACCATCGAGCACTTCGAAGTGGTGTAGCTCGCGTATGGCCGACATGTCGGGAGTGGCGTCGAACTCGAAGTGAAGCCGAGGCGTAGCAGCAGTGCGCAAGACGAACGTGCGCATGCCAGGCAACGCCATAACTGTGGCTACCGAGGTCGAACCATCGAGTCGCAATGCAAGTCCGCCGATGACAAGTGTGGCGTCAGTCATCGGTCAACATGCCGTTTAAGCGCATCTGCTGCACCAGGTTCTCGACGTCGCGACGGGCTGTCGCTTCGTCCACCTCGTATTCGTCGCATAGCACTTTCGCGGCATCGTCGATGTCGAAGTCGCGTCCGTGCAGCCTGTTGAACAGCAGCAGCGAGCTCTCGTTCAGTGCGATGACGGTGGTCATGTCGGTGCCGTCGGCGCCGACGCGCATCACGATGTTCTCGCCGGCAACCTGATGCACTTTGATTCTTGTATCTATTTTCATATGGTAACCTCTGTAAATTGCTTTCTTAAGCTTGCCATGATAATCAACTAACGTCGCTTGGCCGCTTTTATTGCCTCTGTGGATAAATTTCCAACACATTGGCACATTAACAAATTCACAAATTTTTTTTTTCTTGGCGGTATATACGATTTTCAGACTATCGACGTTAATGGAAAAACTATTGCAACCTCTAATAATTCCACGTGTGCATAAATGAAAGAAAGTAGCAAACATACGCAGGCGGGCAACCTTATCCTTATCCTGGTGGCGATGGTCCTTGGGGTGTTGATAGGGCTGATGTTCGCATCGCGACCTGCCCCACATACGTCGCAGTCGGCCATACAGAGCAAGGTGGGTGAGGTGCTGGGCCTGGTGGAGGAACACTATGTCGACCATATCGATGCCGACACGCTTTCCGAGAGGCTTTTGTCGGTGATACTCAGTGAGCTGGACCCTCATAGCACATACCTGTCGGCACGCGAGACCGAGCACAACGACGAGATGCAGCGTGGCAGCTTCGAGGGTGTCGGCATTGTCTTGCATGTCGAGGACGACACTGTCTATGTCGGACAGGTGCTCGACGACGGGCCGTCGGCCATGTCGGGCATCATGCCTGGCGACAAGATTGTCAGTGTCGACGGCGAACTTGTTTCGGGCGTAGGCATGTCGTCCGACTCGGTGGTGGCGCGTCTGCGTGGCCCGAGCGGGACGCAGGTGCAGGTGGATATCGTCGGTCAAGGCGACAAGAAACAGCAGTTCACCATACGCCGAGGGCGTGTGCCGCGCCACACGATACCTTATTTCACAATGCTTTCCGATACTATAGGATATGTGCGACTCACGTCGTTTGCCTCGACAAGCCACGAGGAGTTCTGTGCAGCCGTTGCCATGCTAAAGTCGCAGGGTATGCGACATCTTGTCTTCGATCTGCGCGACAATGGCGGCGGCTCGCTCACGGCTGCTGTGGGTATCGCAGGCGAGTTGCTGCCGACGGGTTCGCTGATTGTCTACACACAGGGAGCCCACAGCCGTCGCCACAATACCTATTCCACTATTGGAGGAGGTTTCACCAGGGGGGGCGTCACCTTGCTCGTCGACGAGAACTCGGCCTCGGCCAGCGAGGTGGTGGCCGGCGCTCTTCAGGACAACGACCGTGCAACCATCGTCGGACGCCGCACGTTCGGCAAAGGCCTTGTGCAGTACGAGTACAGCCTGGACGACGGCTCGTCGGTGTTGCTCACCATCGCACGCTACTATACACCCTCGGGACGTTGCATACAGCGCTCCTATGCCGACGGCACCGAGGAGTACTACCGCGAATATTTCAGCCAGCTTGTCGACGAAGCCTATGCCGACAGCATGACGGTCGCCATACTCGACTCCACGCCCTACCAAACGGTGGGCGGACGCACTGTCTATGGCGGCGGCGGCATAGCTCCTGATGTGCCTATGGCGTATCGCAAGGACACAGCGTTCGTATACTACAACCGGCTCAGCAGTATGGGGCTGGTCAACAGGGTTGCCTTCTCTTACGTCAGGAGGCACAGCCAGACGCTGTTGCAGACTTACCCTGATGCCGACGCGTTCCGGCGCGGTTTCCATCCCGACGAGACACTGCTGCGCGAGCTTGTCGCCGCAGGCGAACGCAAGGGTGTGCCGTGCGATGCACAAAGCCTGCAGCGCAAACGCAGCTATTTCCTTGCCATGCTAAAGGCCGACATAGGTCTATGCCTATATGGCGAGAAGGGGTTCTACGACTCGTATATCCTCTTCGACGACGACCTTCAGAGAACACTTGAAATGTTGAAACATAAGAAAATGTAACGTCATGAAACGAATATCTGCCCTTGTACTGATGCTGGCAACCACGGTCTCGGTATTCGCCCAAAAAGCCACCCTTTCAGGCACCCTTGCCAGTGCTGCCGAAGGTGCGGCATTGGTGGTCAGCGAGATACGGTCAGGCAAACTGGTGCCTGCCGACACTGTGACGGTCGACGCACGTGGACACTTCAAAATCGAGCGTCCGACAGCCGATGAGGTGTTTTTCACCCTCTCGTTGGCCAACCAACAATGCCAGCCGTTGCATGTCATCCTGCTCCCGCGCGAGCATGTAGAGCTGAAGATGCACTACCGTGCCGACCTCGGTGCGTTGGCGCTGACGGATGTCAGCGGCTCTACCAACATGCGCATGTATCAGCAGTACAACGCTATGGCTATGGCGGCCGCCAGCGACCCTTCACGTCAGTCGGCCATGCCCGCTGCTATGGAAGCCCTTATACGCCAGTATAGCACCGAGCTAATGAGTGCATTCCTGGTAACATATTTCGAGAGCGCCTTCGACCAATACTATGATCTCTACAAGACAGTGCGTGACGGCACCAAGCCCCGTTACCCCGACAATGAGTTTGTGAAGCACGTAGACCAGCGTGTCAGTTCGGTCATCGCTGTCGGCTCGGAAGCCCCCGACATCGTGTTGCCCGATGCCGATGGCACGATGCGTCGCCTGAGCGACCTGCGTGGCAAGGTGGTCCTCATCGACTTCTGGGCTTCGTGGTGTCGCCCGTGCCGTGCCGAGAACCCCAATGTAGTACGCCTCTACCATGCCTATAAAGACCGTGGATTCGAGATCTTCAGCGTCTCGCTCGACAACTCGCGCGACGCTTGGGTCAATGCTATCGCTGCTGACGGCCTTGTGTGGCCCAACCATGTCAGCGACCTCCGAGGCTGGAGCTCGGCCGGCGGACGGCTCTACGGCATCATGTCTATACCGGCCACCGTCCTTGTCGACCGCGACGGCAAGGTGGTGGCACGCAATTTGCGAGGACAACAGTTGGAACAGAAACTAAGAGAAATATTTGCAGAATGATTACGACAACACAAATAGAGATGGCCCTCGGCCACGTCAACGACCCTGACCTCGGACGCAGCCTGACGGAGCTTGGCATGATCGAGAATATCAAGGTCGACGGCATGCATGTCAGCTTCGACCTTGTGCTCACCACCCCTGCATGCCCCATGAAAAAGAAAATGAGCGACGATTGCATCGCTGCCATACACCAGCTGGTAGACCGCGAGGCCGAGGTGGAGGTCAACCTCACCTCCAAGCCACAACCCGACCCCAAGGAGGAGTTTCGCGAGGTGTTCGAGCATATCCACAACACTATCGTCGTCGCTTCTGGCAAAGGTGGCGTCGGCAAGAGCACCGTGGCTGTCAACCTGGCCGTGTCGCTCGCCAAGACGGGTGCCAAGGTCGGCCTTGTCGATGCCGACATATATGGCCCGTCGATACCCATCATGCTTGGTGTGCACGACGAAGAGGTCTATGGTCATCGTGTCGGCGACAAGACCTATATGCTCCCGATAGAGAAGTACGGCATCAAGCTTATGTCTGTCGGCTTCTTTGTCGATGCAGGCAAGGCACTGGCATGGCGCGGACCTATGGCCAGCGGCGCGCTGAAGCAGATTGTTGGTGAGACGTGGTGGGACGAGATAGACTACCTCGTCGTCGACATGCCTCCCGGAACGGGCGACATACAGCTCACTCTGACACAGACTATACCTGTCACAGGTGCCATCATCGTCAGCACTCCGCAGCAGGTCGCGCTTGCCGACGTCGTGCGTGGCGTTGAGCTGTTCCGCAACGAGAGCGTCGACGTGCCGGTCCTCGGATTCGTCGAGAACATGGCCTATTTCACCCCGGCCGAGCTGCCGCAGAACAGGTACTACATATTCGGTAAAGGCGGATGCCGCCGTCTGGCCGACGAGATGGGCATACCGCTGCTCGGCGAGATACCGTTGGTGCAGAGCGTCGCTGAAAGCGGAGACAACGGCAAGCCCGTCGCCCTCTTCAGCCCTGACAACACTGTCGACCCTGTGCGCGATGCCTTCGACGCGTTGGCACGCAATGTAGTCACCGAGATTTGCAAGGTAAAGGTTGCCAAGTGATATAAATCAGTAAAATAACTAGTTATGACCGACCAAGAGAGACCCGCCGTGGAGCAGAAGGTCAAGAATGCCCTCGCCCAGATACGTCCCTACCTTCAGCAGGATGGCGGCGATGTCGAGTATGTCGACATGACCGCCGAAGGCGTCGTCATCGTACGACTCAAAGGCCATTGCGGCGCCTGCCCACATGCGATGCAGACGTTGAAACAGGGCATCGAACAGGCCATCAAGAAGGTTATCCCAGAAGTTAAATCCGTCGAAAGAATATGATCTACACCAAGACAGGCGACGGAGGCACCACCTCTCTTGTCGGAGGTGCACGTGTCGCCAAGGACGACAAACGTGTCGAGGCTTACGGCACCGTCGACGAGCTCAACTCGCATATCGGCCTGCTGGCCGAGATGTTGCGTCCACGACAGGATGGCTACTATGACGAGCTTAAGGCTGTGCAGCATAACCTGTTCACCCTGCAGACGCTGCTCGCCACCGAGGACGCCGCCATATATGCGCGTCTGCCACAACTGCAACTCGAAGAGGTCGACATCCTCGAACGTCAGATTGACACCATCTCCGATCTGCTACCCAAGCTGCACAACTTCGTCATATCCGGGGGCAATATGGTCGGAGCCCAGTGCCATGTCTGCCGTACCGTCTGTCGCCGTGCAGAACGTTGCGTTGTGGCTATGGCTCACGATGTTACGGTTGATGAGACAATCCTTCGCTATCTCAATCGTCTTTCTGACTACCTTTTTGTTCTTGCTCGCTATGCTGTTGTATCCGAAGG
>FLNU01001366.1_pt1 | contig 24903 bp, 22 predicted proteins | sample 1140361 | NCBI WGS metagenome assembly FLNU01 (sample SAMEA3878206, study PRJEB12797) | bioreactor metagenome | biome: Moose rumen | place: Sweden | collected 2011-10 | reverse complement strand
AAGAAATAATATTATTTAATATTCTGTTAAAAATTATTTTATAAATTTTTCCAATTTTTCTATGTTTTAATATCGATTTTTTATGATAATACTCATATAGATCTGTTAAATATCCTAGATCATAATTCCAAGGTTTTTCTTTACCTCCTAAATGTATAATTGCACAATTCTCATATATTGATTTCTCTTCAAGTGGGAGAATTTCATTAAATAATTTTGATAAATTTTGGACAGACATAACAGTTAAATAATAATTTAAAAAATTATATTTATACGACATATATTCTACATTGTGCCCTACAACACCGTTAAATGCATCTTGATCCATAAAATGTTGTTTTTTTGATATCCTAAATTCTATCAATTTATCTGTTATGTTGTCTTGTCTCATTTTTTCTAAATTCAATAACATAACTCCTGAGTTGAAATAGAACTCATTTTTAATATCAATTTTATTCATATGTTTTCTATCTAGAACACCAAGTGTATCTTTCACTACTGCGGCATAATTTTGTTTAATATCTGTGTCATAGAGTTTTTTTAAATCTTTTTGTATCAAAATATCTCCATCCAGATAAAGTATTTTGTCTAAATTTGGAAATATTTGCGGTAAGAAGAATTTAATTAACGCTGCTGGTGTAACATGCCTATCCTGGTTTATTCCTTGGAAATTTTCGACTATGTTATTTTTATTTAAAATTTCAATTTCTATATCATTTGCTTGACATTTTTTCAGTAAATTTATATTTTTATTTGATAAATTTGTTGTCAAAATGTATATTTTATAATTAGTATTTTCTAATTTATTATATTTAAGTGACGTTATAGCAATAATAGTAGGTTTTACGTAGTTATTATCTGTTATCATTGCTATGTTTACTAAATCTTCCATTCTTTTTCCTCTTTAAAAAAGTTGTTTTTATCAAGTATTACAATTATTAAAAGTGTAATATTAATGTTGTACTTTATATTATTCATGTAAAACATTAATAATCAATATTAATATAAAGCTATGCATAATTATTTTTATTCCTGTAATAAATAATTTATTATTGAGGAGTAAAAATGGATATAAAACAGTTGTTAGGCAAACGTATACAAGAATTGAGAAAATCTAAAGGTTTGACACAAGAATGTATGGCAGAGCTTATGGGTATTGAAGTCGTTAGTATGAGCAATATCGAAAGAGGAAAATACTATCCCGCTGCTGAAAATCTTACTAAAATTATTAATATTCTTGATGTACAACCTGATGAACTTTTTAAATTTAACCATCTTAAACCACATAATGAAATATTATCGGAAATGTACAAAAATTTAGAAAATAATGAAAACCTCGCAAGATTAGTTTATAAATTCTATATGCTCGTAAAATAGTTATGTTATAATCTTTTTATGAAAAAATTGTGGAAGATTTTTGGTTATTCCTGTTTAGTTCTTGTTGCAATCAGTATGTTATATCCGTTTTTTGCAATGATAAACTTATCTTTTGTACCAAACGGAGAAATTTTTAATCAAGGCGGGGGTAAATTATTATATACTCCTTTAACTTTGGATAATTATGCAAATGTTTTTGAAAAAATTCCTTTGTCGAAATATTTTTCTAATAGTTTGTTTGTAGCTTTAGCCACTACGTTTGGGCAAGTTCTTTTTTCAGCGCTTGCAGGTTATGCTTTTGCAAGGTTGAAATTTAAATGGCGAGATGGGATATTTTTGATAGTCTTAATAACAATGTTAGTTCCTCCTCAGGTTAATATTATTCCTTTGTTTTTTTTAATGCGCCAATTACATTGGATAAATACCTATCAGGCATTGATTGTTCCCGGACTTTTTGGCGGGTTTGGAATATTTATGATGCGCCAGTATTTTTTAGGTCTGCCGAAAGATTTGGAAGAATCTGCTAAAATTGACGGGTGTAATATTTTAGAGACATTTTTCAAAATCGCTTTACCTTTGGCATTACCGGCTGTTGCTACTTTAGCTATTTTTACTTTTGTTTCAAGCTGGAATAGTTTTATGTGGCCTTTGATAGTCACAAATACCGAGTCAATGAGAACATTACCTGTTGGGTTGGCAATTTTTAAGGGAAGTTTTCGAGAGTTAACTTTGTGGGGTGATTTGCTTGCGTGTTCTGTAATCTGCACATTACCTGTTGTCGGGGTATTTTTACTCGGCAGAAAATATTTTATAAATGATATTTTGCAGGGTGGAGTGAAGGAATAAAGTTACAAATATTTTCTCCATGTTACTTATTGAAAAAATTTTATTCATTTATTAATAATGTGTTATAATCTGCAAAGGAGAGATACTATGAATAAAAAATCTATTATAACGATTTTAGCAATTTTAATTATTCCTGTTTTAGCATTTTGGGGGTTAACATTCAACCAAAGTGGAGATTCTGCTGTTGCTCAAACAAAAGGAAAACCACAAATTCTAAAATTTTCTTCTACCATGTGCCTTGAATGTCAACAAGTTGAAAAAGTTTTTCAGGAACTTATGCCAAAATATAAAGATAAAATTGCATATAGTGAAATTATTGTTGACAGCCGTGATGACATGAAAAACAAATTGATTGAAAAGTACAATGTAACACTTGTTCCAACTGTAATAATGTTAAATTCTGACGGTTCACAATGTAAAAGGATAGAAGGTGCGATTCCAAAAGAACAGATGGACGGTTATATTAAGGAACTCAAATAATGGAAAATTTGAATGCACTTTTTAGCGGACAAACAAGTGTGTACATATTGTTTTTGGCATCATTTTTAGGCGGATTAATTGCTTCAATTTCTCCCTGTTCATTGTCGATGTTACCGTTAATTATAGGTTACGTTGGCGGGTATAATGATGAAAAACCCATGAAAACACTTGTACAAATGATTTTCTTTGTAATTGGTGCAAGTATTGTTTTTACGGTTATTGGCGCAATTTGTGCTATAACAGGAAAGATTTTTGTTGGTAATCCTTATTTTATGCTTATTGTAGCTTCAATAATTTTAATTATGGGGTTACAAATTCTTGAGATAATTGATTTTCAACTTCCTGTTTTAATTAAAGAAATTCCGAAAAACAATTTTAATAACGAATTTTTATATCCAATTTTGCTCGGTGCTGTTTTCGCAATTATTGGAACACCTTGTTCTACACCAATTTTAGCAAGCATTATGGGTATTGCCTCAATATCAGCGAAATTAAGTTCTGCCGTTGTAATGTTGTTTTTATTTTCAATTGGACAAGGACTAATATTGATTCTTGCAGGATTTATAACTTCAAAACTTAAAAATTCAGGAGAAAAATTTTATAATATTTCTGAAAAAATCCTGAAATTTAGTGGAGTTTTGCTGATTTTAGTTGCTTTGTATATTTATTATAAAATTTTTGGTTCTGTTCTTGTAAAATAAGCTTTAATGTTGTATTATACTGGTATCTTAGTTATTGATTAGGAGAAAGTATAATGAAAACATTTGAAGGTCAGCTTGTTGCGGGGAAAGAGGATAAATTTTGTATTATTCTTTCACGTTTTAATGATTTTATAGGTGCGAAATTATTGTCAGGTGCCGTTGATGAGCTTAAAAGGCACGGTGTTGCGGATGAAAATATTGATGTTGCAAGAGTTCCCGGAGCATTTGAAATTCCTGTTATCGCTCAAAAATTTGCTCAAACGGGTAAATATAATGCTGTTATTGCGCTTGGTGCTGTTATAAAAGGTTCAACACCTCATTTTGATTATGTTTCGTCTGAAGTTGCAAAAGGTGTTGCTCAAGTAAGCTTACAAACCGGTGTTCCTGTTGCGTTTGGAGTATTAACAACTGATAATATTGAACAGGCAATTGAAAGAGCCGGAACAAAAGCGGGAAATAAAGGTTCTGATGCTGCTAAAACAGCTATTGAGATGGCAAATTTAGTAAAAAATATATAAAGATTTGGGCATACTTGTCAGACTGAAAATGTAAGTTGGGGTTTCTACCCCAACATCATAAGCAAGCAGGGTTATTAGCAAATAAGGAGTAAACTATGACAGAAGCTATTACCGAATACAGAAACGAAAATACAAAAGATATTGATCTTCTTTCGACAATCGATATGGTTCGAAAAATGAATGAAGAAGATAAAATTGTTGCAAATGTTGTGGGTGACGTTGCTTCTGATATTGCAGTTGCAATTGATATGATTGCAAAGGCTTTTTTAAAAGGCGGAAGATTATTTTATTTTGGAGCGGGAACATCAGGCAGACTTGGAATTCTTGATGCTTCCGAATGCCCTCCGACTTTCAGTGTAGAACCTTCTATGGTGCAAGGTCGTATCGCAGGAGGTAAAGATGCTCTCTTATTTGCAGTTGAAGGCGCTGAGGATAATTTTGATGCAGGCAGAAATGATGCATCTGTCCTTAGTGAAAAAGATGTCTGTGTCGTGATTTCCGCAAGCGGTAATCCAAAATATTTGCTTGGAGTGTTAGATAAGGCAGACGAAATCGGTTGTGCCACAATAGCGCTTACTTGTAATTCTCAAGGTCGTATAGCACAAGAAGCAGGACATGTTATTTGTACCGAAGTTGGTCCTGAAGTTATTGCGGGTTCAAGCAGATTAAAAGCAGGAACTGCTCAAAAAATGGTTTTAAATATGCTCTCTACCGGTTCTATGATTAAAATAGGAAAGACCTATGAGAACTTTATGATAGATTTAAAAGCGGTTAATGAAAAATTAAAAGACCGTGCAATAAGAATTGTTTCTCAAATTGCAGATGTTTCAAATGGTGAAGCCCTTGCATCTTTACTGAAATGCAATTGGGAAATAAAAACTGCTATTGTTATGATTACAATGAAAACAGATGCCGATAAGGCAAGACTTGAATTAAAGAAATATGGCGGAGTTTTGAGAAAGCTAATGAATACTCAAAACGTGCATTAATCTCCTTCCCTTTTGAGGGGAGGCTGGATGGGTGTTCGCTTGTTATGGGAAATATCACTCATCCTCAATCTCTTCCCAGTAGGGGAGAGGGACAAAATAGGAGGTAGAAAACAAATGAAATTAACGGTTTTAGGTGCAGGATGCTGGGGATTAACTTTAGCTTGGCTTTTAACTAATAATTTTGATGAAATAACCGTCTGGGGCAGAGCTCAGGATTTATCTGAAGATTTAATTAATAACAAGCATACCTCAAAACCACTTGAAGTGCAGTTAGATAAAAAAGTTGAGATAACGTCTGATTTGTCACAGGCAATAGAGGATGCGGATATAATTTTGTCGGTAATTGCTACATCAGGAACTCGTGATGTTTGTGAAAATCTTAAAAAAGCGGGAATTAAGTCTGAACAAATTCTTGTAAATGCTTCAAAAGGTATAGAACTGCCTTCATTAATGCGTATGTCTCAAGTTATAAAAGATGTTTTGCCGAATCAAAAATTAGTAGTTCTTTCCGGTCCGACTTTAGCAAAAGAAGTTTTGCAAGGAAAACCAACGGCGGCGTGTGTCGCTTGTGAAGATATTGAGACAGCTAAATTTGTACAAAATGCTTGCAATGTTCCAAACAAATTCAGACTTTATACAAATACCGACGTAATTGGGGTTGAGCTTGGCGGAAGTTTGAAAAACGTAATAGCAATTGCTTCTGGTTTTGCTCATACAATGGGTTTGGGTGACAACTGTTCTGGTTCTCTTTTAACCCGTGGTATGGCGGAAATTGTTCGTGTAAGTATTCAAATGGGTGCAAATCCTTCAACTCTTTACGGACTTTCAGGAATGGGAGATTTAATTGCGACCTGTTCTTCTCCGATGTCAAGAAATTATACAGTTGGTTCTATGCTTGCTAAAGGGAAAAAAATAAATGATATTCTTGCGGAATTAGGATCTGTTGCGGAAGGTGTAAAAACTTCTAAAGCGATTTGCGAGCTTGCTAAAAAACTTGAAATAGAGGTTCCTGTTTCAAATGCTATATATGAAGCTGTTTATACTGATATAACTCCGGAAGAATTGTTGTCAAAACTAATGAATAGAAAACTTAAAGAAGAAGAAAGATACGTATAATGAAATATGCTGTAAGATACTTAAAAAATACATTTTATCCGTTAAAAATCTCTGATAATGTGACTTTACATGATGGGCAAATGGTTATTGTCCGCACTGAAAAAGGTGAGGAGGCTTTAAAGGTTTTTCTTGTTAACGAACAAATTCAAAAAGTCTGGGAAAATTCAAAAATTAAACCTGAACCATTGCCGTTGTTAAGAACAATGTCTCAAAGAGATTTGCAAACACTTGATGATATTAAAAAAGAAGAAGTTGAAGCTTTTTACAAATGCCGTGAGCTTGTGAAACAGCATAATCTTGTTATGAATCTTTCTCAATGTCGTATAACTTTTGACAGGAGAAAAATAACTTTTTATTACACAGCACCTGAAAGAGTGGATTTTCGTGGACTTTTGAAAGATTTAACACAGGCATTCCCTCGAGTAAGAATAGATTTGCGCCATATAGGGGTGCGGGATGAAACGTCTATTCTTGATGGAGTGGGGATTTGCGGTCAACCGTTCTGTTGTTCGGGTTTTTTGAGAAAATTTGCGACGATTAATGTTAAACTTGCAAAAGATCAAGGTATGCCGATTGCTCCGGGAAAAATTTCAGGAACTTGCGGAAGACTTTTGTGCTGTTTAACTTACGAGTATTCAAATTATATTGATGCTGCAAAAGGAATGCCGCCGATTGGTTCATCTGTTATGACAACTGATGGGTTGGGAAAAGTTTGCTCTCTTCAATTTATGAGCGGGAAAGTTTCAGTTAAACTTGAAGATGGTAAAACAAAAGAATATGATAAAACTGATATTGAAATGGTTGATGCAGATGTAAATGTCGAAATTGACACTTCAATGACGACTATCAATAACTATGGCGAAGATGATCAAAATATCGATATTCGTCAACTTGAAGATGATAAGAACAGCTCGACCGGTAATATATAATTAAGGTATTATCGTTTAGTGTTTAATCAATAATATTAATTTTTGTAAATATAAATTTACAAATAACGTCAAATACAATTATAATCTGCTATATGATATGATATGATATGATATGATGGTGAAATAGCAATTAATTTTCCTTTTGTTTTTTAATTAATACGTAGGCAAAAATTAAGAAAGGAAAATTTGTGTATGTCAGTAGGTTCAGTAACAGATATAACGGGTAAATCAATAAAGCCTTTTACAACCATTCGTTATGTAACAAAAGACGGTGAAAATTGTATTGCGACAAAGAATAACGGAGTTGTAACAATACAAGGAGATAAAAACGGCATTCGTCAAATGCCATTGGATGATTTTATGCAAAAAGAATTACTCCAAAATGTGAAGCCATTAGGTGCGCAAACGCTTGAGCGCACTCCGCAAGAAGATACTGTCTCTTTTTCAGGAAAAGAAGAAGAAACAAAAAAGAACAGTAATACTAAAAAAGGTTTACTTGCAGCATTGGGGGTTGCCGCATTGGCTGCAACTGCATTTGTGTTGACAAGGGGAAAAACAAAAATTAAACCTTCTGTTGTAAATGACGCAAGACAGAGTGTTCAAGAACTTGCTTCTGAAACTTCCAGATTAGGAGAAAAATTGGAACAACCCGTTTCTGAAACAGTTGAAAATATTGGACAACACATGCACATGACAGAGGCAGAATTAGAGGCTAAAATAAATGCAGAAGTCGATGCGTTTGTTGATTCTATTTTTAATGAGGTTGAATCTGCAGAAGCTGCCGCATCAACTGCAATAAAAGCCGGCAAAGAGACATCAAGCGTTGTAGAAGAAGCTTCAAATGTAGCTAATGAAGCTGCAACAGACGTAGTGCAAGCAGTTAAGCCACCAAAAGACACATTGGATATTATGCGTGAAGTTTTTGGTGGTGGAGGTCGAGAATTAAAAGTTGATTTGAAAACTACTGCTGCCGGAGCTCCAAAAGTAAAAGCAGCGGGTGAAAAAGTTGTGCTAGAATCTTTAGGAGACGATATTGCTCAGGCTGAAACTGGATTGATTGAAAAAGAAGTTCAAAAAGGTGAGGCTGCTGCAAAAGAATTATTTGGAGTTGAATCTTCAGCAGATAATATGATAGAAAAAGAAGTTACTTCTGTAGAAGAATCTTTCGGTAAAGAAGTGTCCGAAGCTAACAAAGGGAAATATGGACAAGATATTTACGATCCTTATGAACCTATGAATGAATATGACCCAAGAAGTCCGCATTATAAACGTAAACAAGAAGAAGATGATTTGCTTGCAGCTTCAGCATTGTTATACGATGATGCTGTGACGGGTAGTCGTTCTTTATTTGAGGAAAGCACATCTCTTTTTGATGATGCATTAGAGTCAAGTTCTTCATATTTGGATGATGCATATACATCCTTTGCTGATGATGCATTAGAATCGGGTTCTTCATTTATGGATGACTTTGGTGAAATGTTTTAAGTGATATTTAAATATATTCATAAATATATTGGCGCAGGCAAAGCCTGCGCCAATACTTTAATGTCACTTCTCGTCTCTCTTTTCAAAAATAACTATTTATAGTATAATGTACTTGTTGTCAAACAGGGGGAGTGCCCCTCACTCTATCCCTCTTCCTAAAAGGGCGAGGGGAAAAGGAGAAGAGGTAATGGGTTATAAAATAGTATCTAAAAAAGAAATTTGTCCGAATCAGTACGAATTGCTTATCGAAGCGCCTTATGTTGTAAGGAATGCTAAAGCGGGGCAGTTTATAATTTTTCGTGTAGAGGAAAATGGGGAAAGAGTTCCTTTAACTATTGCGGATGTTGATAAAGAAAAAGGTCTTTTGACGATTGTATTTATGGCAGTGGGGTACTCTACCAAAAAACTTGCGCTTCTTGAAGCCGGTGATGAGCTTGTTGATCTTGTCGGTCCTTTGGGTAAGCCTACTCATATAAAAAATTATGGCACAGCGGTTTGTGTTGCAGGGGGTTACGGGGCTGCGCCTTGTTATTTAATTTCGAAAGCATTAAAGGAAGCGGGCAACAAGGTTTATATGATTGCGGGTGCTAGAACTAAAGAGCTTCTTTTCTGGGAAGATAAAATGCGAGAAGCTTGTACAGAGCTTTATTTAACGACTGATGACGGGTCTTATGGTATTAAGGGGTTTGGAACGACGGTTTTAAAAGAAATTATTGAACGTGAAAAAGTTGATTATGTCATTGCGGTCGGTCCTATGCCAATGATGCGTGCAGTTGCAGAATTGACACGTGACAAAAGTATTTATACTGAGGCGAGCATGAATCCTATTATGGTGGATGGTACGGGAATGTGCGGAGCTTGCAGAGTTACTGTCGGAGGTGAAACTAAGTTCGCTTGTGTTGACGGTCCTGATTTTAATGCTCATGAAATTGATTTTGACGAGGTAATAAATCGGACAAAAATCTACAAAGATTATGAACGTAAGCGTGATGAAAACTGTAATTTGTTAAAGAATACAAAATAAGAAAATGTAGTAAAGGAGAGTTAAAAAGATGGGTAATGAAATTCCGGTATGTCCGTTGGTTAGTATAGGTACAGGTATTGACATGGTTTGTTCTCAAAATAAGTGCGCATGGTATGTGCCAAGTGTTAAAAAATGTTCAGTGTACTTACTTGCATATGATGCCTTATTGAGTGCAAATCAAAAACAGAAAGCGAAACAGCAATAAATTATGATAAAAATTGCATTGTGTGTAAAACAAGTTCCAGACACATCAGATATCAAGTGGACGGAAAATAATACAATTCAGCGTGAAGGAGTCGAAAGTATAATAAATCCTTACGATGTTTATGCAGCGGAATTTGCATTGAAATTTAAGGAACAGTTGGAGGATGTCGAAATAACCGTTTTTACTATGGGACCAAATCAGGCGGAAGGTATGCTGCGCAAACTTCTTGCAATCGGTTGTGATAATGCGGTGTTGATTTCTGATAAAAAATTTGCAGGCGCTGACACTTATGCAACGGGGACAACGATTTCAAATGCAATAAAAACAGTTTTACCGGATTATAATTTAATTGTTTGCGGTCAATTTGCAGTGGATGGTGATACTGCGCAGACCGGACCTTGTATAGCGTCACTTTTGAATATTCCTCAAGTTACTTTTGTCAAAGAATTTTTAGAGGCCGATAAAAATTTTTTGACTCTAAGGCGTGAACTTGATGATGGTTATGAAACAGTACGAGTAAGTTATCCTGCTCTTGTTTGTGTTTTGCAGGGTGATTTTGAACCTCGCAGAGCGCTTATTAAAGGTATAAAAGAAGCTCAGCGTAAAGAGATTCGTATTTGCACAATGGAAAGTATCGGCTTAGAACCTCAAAAATGCGGACTTCGTGGTTCTCCAACCTTTGTAAGCAAAGCGTTTCGCAAGGTTTCTAAGCATGATGCGCATAAATATGAATTAAATGTTGAAGAAAGTGTTAAACTTTTGAAAGAAAAAATAAATTTTGTTTCATATTAAGATAATAATGTCATCCTGAACTTGTTTCAGGATCTATATATTTGATTAATTAACAGACCCTGAAATAAATTCAGGGTGACAAATGGGAAAAAGTAAATGCCAAACGAAAATAATACAGGAATACTATTATACGCACAAATTACACGTGAAAATTATATTCACACAGTCTTTTTTGAACTTGTGGATAAGGCTAAAGAACTTGCTTCAAAACTTGGCGGGGTGGAGGTGAATGCTGTTTTGTTTGCCCAGCCAAATCTTATTGACGGCTTAAAAGACGCATTTTGTAATATGGGTTTGGATAAAGTTTTTTATTTTGAAGATGAAAGACTTAAAAGTTATTCTACCGAACTTTATTCAAAACTTTTTGTCGATGTTGTGAATAAAATAAAACCTGAAATTGTTTTAATCGGGGCAACAAATGAAGGTAGGGATTTTGCACCAAGAGTTTCAAGTATGCTTCATACCGGACTTACGGCCGACTGTATTGAGCTTGATATAAATGAACGTGGACTGCTTGCTGCAACTCGTCCGACTTTTGGCGGGCAGTTGATGGCGACTATCTTGTGTAAAAATTATCCTCAAATGGCAACTGTTAGACCGGGAGTTTTCAAGGTTAATTCTGTAAATAACAGGAGAGATACGGAATTTATTAAACTTAGTGCAGAATTAGAAGGTTTAACAAATCATGTTGAAATTTTGAATTTCAAAAAGACATTAGATTCAAATTTAAATGAACTTGATAGTGCAGAGATTATTGTGGCAGGCGGAATGGGATTAAAAAATGAAAAGGGTTTTGAACTTTTGAGAGAATTTGCGTCAAAAATAGGAGCAACCGTTGGTGCTACCCGTGCGGCTATTGAAGCAGGTCTTGCCCCACAAAATATACAAATAGGTCAAACGGGTAAAACGGTTAGTCCTAAGTTATATATTGCATGTGGAATTTCTGGAGCGATTCAGCATATTGTTGGGATGGAAAATTCTGGACATATTATTGCAATAAATAATGATCCGGATGCTCAAATTTTTGAAATTGCTGATACCGGAATTGTTGGGGATGTATTTGAGATTTTAGAAGGATATTTAAAATCGTAATTTTTGGTGTAAAAAGTGTAGCATGATAATAAATTCTCCTTCCTCGTTGGGAACGGGGAAGGGTGTGGGGTTAATTGAGAGACCGCTAAGACCCTTACAGATTATGTCATTTAGAGGGAGCGAAGCGACCGAAGAATCTTATTTTCCGTCATTGCGAGGAACGAAGTGACGAAGCAATCCATAAAGTAGATTATCAAATTGCCCTAGAAACGAAATTTCCACGCTCGTTTCACTCGCTCGTAATAACGAATAATGTCGGCATTGCAACACTAATCTACTTTCTTGTTTGTGAGTTTTTTATGTAGAACAAGTTTGATAAATACGTTTCAAAACAAAAGCGAATTGACAAAAGTCAATTCGCTTTTTATCCTCTTTAAGTGTTAAAGTTAACTTATTTTGCCAATTTTTTAATAGCAAGAGTTAATCTGGATTTTTTTCTTGCTGCAGTATTTTTGTGCAAAATACCTTTAACAACGGCTTTATCGCAAAGTTGGTAAACTTTTGATAATGCAGAATTCAAAGCTTCTTTATCTTCGCCTTGAGCCAATTCTAAAGCTTTTTTAGTTGCTGTCTTAATAGAAGATTTCCAAGCAACATTTCTTTGTCTGTTAGCTTCTGCTATCAAAACTCTTTTCTTTGCTGACTTAATATTTGCCATAATTTAATGTCCTTTCACTATCTTGTGCGGTTAATGACTCCGTACTTACTCATTTTGAGGATGTGAGTATGATTATTAAAACTCAAAAAAATATTTTTTGCAAGGACCAAATTTTTTAATTGTTATGTTGATGTGTACTTGGTTACTCTTCATCATCTTCATCTGTTTTAATTTTATCCACAACCATTTTTGCCATTTCTTTTGCAATTTCTTTTTGAGTATCCGGAGGACAGTTTTGAAGCATATTCATCGCTGTTCTCAATGTTGTATCGATATCGTACCAGCGTCCACGTCTACTGTCATCCAATCCTGATCCTACGGCATTTATAATATCATCTACTGCTTCAAATTTTTCATCTTCAATGTTGTGTTCAATAATAATTTTAATTAAGTTCAAAGCCACTCTAATTTGAGTTTGGTCATCTGTTTCTTCCAAAGTTCTCACAGCTTCAGATAAAACTGGGTCTTTGTCATACCAGCGTCTGTGTTGATTTGAGTATTCTTCTTTCATCTTCCTGCCTCCTTATATTTTAACTCCAATTTTTGCTGCAGATCTATCCTTGTTTAAATGTCACTCCTTTTGTGCCTTTAGGATATTTCCAATCAAGACATTTGCGCTCGCAAGCAATCCTGCAAGCTCCACATTCTAAACAGTTTTCAAAATTTATAATTAACTCTTGTCTTTCTTCATTCCATTCATAAACCCCTGCAGGACAAATGTATGTACAATTTCGGCTTTGGCACAATTTACATTGTTCTTTGTCCGGTCTCAAGTGAGATTCTGTGTCAGGTGAGTATTTCAATGTATATAATTTTTTATCTAAACTCATACCAAAATACTCCATATCAATTTTATAATCGCCCAAATATCTTTAAAAAGCTCCGAAATTTTTCGGTCAGTAAATATACTTTTTATAAATTTCCAATAATTTTCACGTTTTGGAACACTATTTACTGTAGTAAACATTTCAAAGAAAGAATTTATTTTTCTCAAATAATAATCAAGAAAAGCTTTTTGCCTCAAATGACAAATATCCATTAAGTCTTTATAAGTTTTCATATCCTTTATTACAAAGGAATTTCTTAAAGCTTTTTCATAACGAGATAGGAATTTTTTAGAATAATTCTTCGCATTTAGTGCTTCAATTGCAGTTTCTCCCGCAAGTTTTCCACTAATCATAGCAAGATTTGTACCTTCCCAGTGAAGGTTATTAACAAGCATGCCCGCATCCCCCGCAATCATAACACCATTATCACAGAGTTGCGGGATTTTTTTATATCCACCTTCAGGAATAAGATGAGCACTGTATTCTTTTAACGTTCCTCCTTCAATAAGTGGTGCAATTGAAGGATGTTTCTTTAATTGCTCTAAAAGTTCAAATGGGCGGTAATTGTTTTCTACAAGATCATTTAATGTAACACCAAGTCCGATTGTTACAGAATCAGTATTAGTGTACATAAATCCCAGTCCTAAAATTCCAAGCATCGGACCTCCGAAAATTTGACCTATTACACCCTCGTTATCGTTAACATTAAACCTTTTATTAATAGTGTCTTTGTCAAGTTTAATAACTTCTTTGACACTAAGTGCGACATCTTTTGTATCAATATCTTTTCTAAGACCTGTTTGTTTTGCCAGTAAAGAATTTACACCGTCTGCAAGCACGACAATATCAGCATAATATTCTTCCAATTCTGTTCTTACACCCGTTACAGCTGTTCCATTTTTTATGAGTTCCCGTACAACCGTCTGTTCTACAACCGTAACTCCGGCTTTTTTAGCTTCCTCTGCCATCCAGCGGTCAAATTTAGCACGAATAACCGTATAACTACCGTTTCCGTTTTTCCTATATGAAATCGTTGTCGAATCTTCTTCCCCCAAAATCATGAAATTGTGAGAAATATTACAACGTTCTATTGGAGCTTCTGTTTCAAAATTAGGAAAAATTTCTTTTGTTGGCTGAGTATAAATTGCTCCACCAAAAACATTCTTGCTTCCTGCAAACATTCCACGTTCAATAAGAACAACCTCTTTACCTGCACGAGCAAGAGTAATTGCGCAAGATATACCCGCAGGCCCTGCACCAACAACTATTACATCTGTCTTGTTTTCCCTTGTTAACATTAAGCTCCCTCTTGTAGAATTATTATACTATATAAAAGTGATTAAGTGAATAGGGGAGAAGGATAAGTCAGATAAGTCCGATAGGTGGGATAAGTCGGATAGGTGCGTTTCAGGTTTTTATTTGTGCCAATAGAGTGCTATAATGACGTTAATAAATAAATATCCATAAAAGACTTATTGAACCAATCCTACTTATCAGATTTATTTGACCTATTTCAATTTGTAAACTTACGTAAATTTTTAGCAAAAAAAACTTGCCTTCATTTTTATAATGACAGAGAATAGAAAAAATGGATTCAGAAAAATGTTAGTGGATAGTGTTACGAAATTCCGAATAGACAGACAGCGATTCAAAGAGGGAGATTTATCCCCTAAAAACGGAATTCATGTTACTAATCGAAATTCCTATCCGCAAAATAATTATCGAGATATTAAGAGACCTTTAAACAATAATCATCATGATTTGAGTTTTGAAGGTCTTTTTAATATGTATAAAGCTGTGGACAAAGTTTATAGCAAAAAAGAATTTCTTGAATTTGCAAATAAACATCTTGACCATATGGGTAAAGAATTGCTTGAGGATATAACGAAACTTCGAGCTTCTCAAACTTCGAAGCTAATAAGAGTTGACGGTGATAATATTATAATTAGCAAAAAGACAATTCCACACTTGGCTTTAGATGGAATGTTGTATCCGTTTAAAATTCTTCCTGGAGATATACTTAACGGTATTGTCGGCTTGATGGGAAAAATTCCGGGATTAAAAAACTGGTCTGAAAAAACTCTTGAAAAACCTTTATTTAAAAATATAAGACAACGTTCTAAAATAGATTCAAAAGTTAATTCTTTAGTTGGTTTGATTACGTTTAAAGATTATAAATTAAATGAAGCAATTGAAAAATACATAAAAATCAACGGTAAAAAACCTGAAGGTGCAGCTCTTGAAGCCATAAAAAAAGAAGTTGAAGAAAACATGGGTTCAAGTATTCTGCACCAAACTACAAGACCTTTTGATTTTAAAACAGGAAATTACGATACCAAACATGAAAGAGCTTTAAATAGACTTGTTTCAGGTTTGCCTCCTGCAATCTTTTTAGCAAATGATGCATACAACCTTTCAAGAATGATGGATGATGACCCTAAAGAAGCTGAAAAAGAACGTAAAACTAGGTTTAAACAAGAAACAAGCCGTATATTAACAAGCGGATATTTGACTTTAATTACAATGGGCGCATTCCAAAAGTTTATTAACAGCTCGAAAATGGGTATAGTTCTAACAACAGGTATTACAGTTCTAATAACTGAGATGTTCTCCCGTTTGTCTAACGGAAAACATATTACAAGACTTACACCTGAACAGGCAAGAAAAGAAAACGAAAAAAATCACGCACCTGAAGCAGCCATTAAACCTGCAGCCTTTGGAGCAAGTAGTCAAGTTACAGCTACAGGCAAAAAAGATAAAGAAGCTCAAAAACCTTTATTATCATTTGATACTTTAATGAAAGCATCGGCTGTCGTGCTTGCTTTAGGTTACGGCATAAAAGGATTGAAAAAAGTCGTTCCTCAATTTGAAAATTTATTAAAAGAATTTTATAAACCGTTCAACAATCTTTATAACAAATTAACTCTGGAAAAATACATCGTAGACGAAAAACAATTTGATGAAGTTATAAAAGTTCTTAAAGACAACGGCTTTGATAAGTTTGCACAAAAATATGAACAAGCAGGTAAAACAGGATTAAAAGAAATTGACGGCAAAATAGTTATTGATTTTGGAACAAAAGATAAGAAAATCAAACCGCTTGTGAACTTCTTTATCGCTCCGTTTAAATTTATGTGGAATACCGTAACCCTTCCATACTGGATGATTGACGAAAAATTAATGAGTGTATTCCGCAAATCAAAACCAAAATCTTCTCCGAGTGATTTGAAAGCTGTTGCTCAAAGTTTTGATAAAATTTTAAAACAGGCAACAAAGAAAAACTTTAATGCAGAACAATTTAAAGATTATGTACAAGTGAACCTTTTAAAAGCATTTAATCTTGATTCAATGTCTAGTGTATCAAATGCGGAACTCTCTAACCTTGCAAAAACAGCTGCGTCAATTGCTACAATCTGGTTCTTGATGACGGATAATTACAATATGGTAATGCTAAAATCTAATGGTAACGATAAAGAAGGCGCAAATACCAAGTTTAAAGAAAGATTTGTACAAGAAGGTTCAAGATTATTCTATCAAACATTGTTGATTGATTTGTTTAATTCTACATTCAGAAACCAATACAATGCGGCTCTCTGTGGAATGAGCTGGGTAACTTTGACAGACACAACTTTGGGTGAAATTTTAACTAGAAGTTCGGTTGGAATTCCTGTTAAAACTCACACTCGTGATGAACTGATTGATATTGAAACAAAACAAAATAATTCAACAGGATTTAAGAAAAAATATTATAATTTTATGCAGCGCTTGACCGGAAAACGTTCAATAAAATCTTATGAAGTAAAAGGAAAAAATAATAATTCAGAAAAGAAAATAACTGAAAGCAGTCCTATGAAAACATCTCAATTTGGATCTACTCCATCTGTTAAAGAAAATCCATTAGAAAATATTATAAAGGGCAGATAAAAATTTATTTCTTTATTTTAAAATTTTTTATTTTATCTATGATCTTTGAAAAATCAATTATTCCATCTTTACCAAATAACTGTGGTTTATTTTTACCCCTTGTTGCTATTGTGATAGCAAGACCGGCTAATGTCGCAACTATTGTTCCTCCTACAAGCCATTTTTTCCAACCGGGATTTTTTACCAGATTTTTATCATTCCCAAATTCATCACTTTGAGCAACATCTTTCATCTTTATTCCCGGAGGAAGATAAGTCGGTTCTAAAGGTAATCTTTCCAAACTTGGGTGTCCGATGTATCTTGGACTTTTATCAAGAATAAATGCCGGAGCATCAAAATCTATTACACCATTTGCTGCCAAAGCATCCATTGCGCCAATCCAATTTGAGTACATAAAAATATTCCTTCCATTAACCTACATTTATATAAAGTATTTTTCTGATAAAAAATTGCGCAATAACTCTAAATGAATATTGTATTCGTGAAAGGAATTCAAAACATATTCATTGTTTTACATTCAATTATCTTTTCTAATCTATTGCAGGTAATTTCGAGCAGCATGTTAATATACTGTTATTATCAGAGAATTGTTGAAGCGCTTGGTATATCTCTAGAAAAACTTATAAGAATGATTAAAAATTTTTCGTAAAATTTTATTATGTGAAAAATTTACTTTTCAATACATAACATGCCAATGTTATACAAATTTTTCCGTAGCTTCTGTTGTATATCGCAAGTTTTCGTAACAGCAGCGAAGTAACCTCCAACATAAGAGTTGCTTGTCCAATATGCGTCAATTCCACTAATTTGCATTAATTCTGTATTTTCACAAATAGATAAAGCTGTTTCTAGTGACGGAACATCCATATTTAATGAGTTACAAAAATTACTAGCCGATGTTTGATCAGCTGTTCCTGCAACCATAACGCATTTCCCATTATATTTTTCAGTACATTTACCAAAACTTGCATTTCTGAAGGACCTGATATCATAAACATCATCTCCAGTTTTCTCGCTGTTTGGTCCTGCCGCACCGTTTACATCCATAACAAAATCCACAACACTAAGTGCTTTATTTATATCATCTGTAACATCTATTGCTCTTGGTGTATAGGCAAGAATTATTGGTGCGCCGTCCCCTAAGACCAAACCAACAAGGTTTGAGGTACTGGTAGATACTTGTAAATGCGTACCTACCTTATAAGTCGAAACATTAACTGTTTTATTTAAAGCATTTATAACTTTTGTACTTGGCCAGCATTCTGTAAGATGAGAAACATCACAACGTTTAATTATCTTTAAATGTTTTTCAAGTTCGTCTACAAAATCATCCGTTGATTCATAAATTGTTCCTAAATCACTCATTGCTTTCATAGTTAAAACAGCTTGAGATACCTTGTTAGATATATTTTTCTCTCTTGCATCGTATATTTTGTTTGAAAAATCTGAAATTAGTGTTGGTAATGTTATTACTGCTACTACGCCTATTATTGCAATTACAATTATTGCTTCGGCTAAAGTGAAAGCAGCGTTCTTACCTTTCCAGCATTCCGTATGACAGCTCTCTCCTTCACTCAAATGACGCTGTGGACCAAGAGTGGTGTTTAGGTTACAAGGCTCTGAGTGCTTTGAATGGCATACAAGTTTGTTTAATAAAAATTTTTCCATGATTCCTATCTCCTTTTAAATATTGTAGGTAATTCCGAACAACATGTTAACATACTACCATTAGCATGAAAATTATGCAAGCTGAAAATAAGAATAAGAGACGATTATTATTAAATGCTACGGCTAAAGCTGTTAAAGATTTGAGACTTAAGACAGGAAAATCTATTAGTCTTATATCAAATGAATTAAATGTTTCTAAATCTATCTGGTCTGATGTTGAGTTAGGGAAAACTGATATCCAGTTTTCAACATTTTGGAGAATTGCAGAGGCACTTGACATATCTCCGGAAAAACTCATAAAAAAAATTATAGAAAATTTAAATGATAATTTCGTTTTTATTGAATAAAATACTGTAACAATTATTTATCTAAAGTTTTGTTTAAATTGTCTTTATTTTATAATTTCTTCAGATAATCAAATTATGAGGATGATATGAAGAAATTTTTTATAATATCTGGGTATGTTTTTGCGGGAGTATTATTATTTGTATATGCTTCTTTTTTATTCGTACTTCCGCATGCTGTAAATTTAAATCAATATAAACCCGAAATACAGAATTTAGTTAAAGAAAATTCAGGATTTGATATTGATTTTGGAAATTTAAAATTATATACAACTCCATTATTAGAAGTTGGCGTAAAGACTCGTAATATTATGGTAAAATTACCGGATGAATCAGAAGCTTTAAGTATTGATAAAATAAGAGCAAAAGTTTTTTTACCAAGCCTTTTGTGGCTTCAAGTTTATGTTCCGGAAGTAAAAATTGAAAATCCTAATTTGAATGCGGAAATAATTAATGATGAGCAATATAAAATAGTGCGAGTTTATGAAGATTTTGTAAATTCAAAAAGAAAAGATAAGCTTGAACATCCGGAAAATTATCAAGTAACAGAAGACAAATCAAGTTTACCTATTGATATCTCAAAAATAAAGATTTCTATTCCTAATGTAAAATTAAATAATTATAACGTTGTTGTAAATGATATTCAAAACGGGCATAAATTGACATTAAAAGGGGAAAAATTAATTCTCGGTTATAACAATGGTAAAACTGCAAAATTAAAAACAAATGCTCAGTTTTTAAGTGATGAAGATACAAATATTACTGCAAATATTGATATAAATACATTTTTACCAAAATTTGCTAAAAGTGAAGCAGAAGAGGATGATGAAGCGGTATTTGCAGTACCTTTTGTCAATCCTGTTACAACATACAGAACTTACGAATTAAAATCAAATATAAATTCAAAACTCAAAATAAGAAAATGTAAAAAAAGCAACAAAATTAAACTGAATGGTTTTGCGAATGTAGAAAATACGACATTAAAAATGTCTGATTTGCAGCTGCCGGAATCATATTTTAAATTAAAATCCAGAGGGACTCGTTCTGAAATCGATACAAATCTTTTTGTTACGGAAGAAGAGTATATTGGACTTTTGGGTAAAATAGATTACGGTAAAAAGCCATATTTAGATTTAGCTTTTAATTCTTCCCAAGTCCATTTGCAAAATTTATTTAATATTTTACGGGCATATCTTGATACTATTCAGGTCAATAATGATTTTAAGGATATGTCTGCAGAAGGCTATTTATTTACGGATGCAAAGATAAAAACTGATTATAAAAAACTTTTATCATCTGGGAGATTCTTTGTAAGAAAAGGTAATATTACAAATTCAAACAAAGGGATATTATTTGATAAAATAAATGCGAGTTTATTTTTTGATGAAAATCAATTATTAATAAAGGATACGAGTGTTTCTATAAATAATCGCCCTTTAGAATTATCCGGAAAAGTTGATTCGGATTCTTTTGCAAATTTATACATTAAAGGCGAAAAAATTCCTCTAATGGGATTATACAATGCATTTGCGCCTCGAAATATAAAAAATCAATATTTATTAACTTCCGGATATTTGACAATTGATTCAAAAATCAGCGGTCAGATCAACAAACTTGTTGCTCTATTACGTTCAAGTCTTGAGAATGTAGATTTTAGAGCTAAAAATAAAGAATTTATTATTAAAAATAATCAGTTGCGTTTTGGTTTTGCAGCATTCGAAAGAGAACTTCATGGCAGGCTGTATAATAGCGGTTTTGTTGCAATATTTCCTAAACGTCACTCTGTAGTTAAAGATAATGAACTAAAAATCGATATAGAAGATGATAAGATAACTATAAAACCAACGGATGTAACGTTTAATGAAAATTCTGCAGTTAATATTTCCGGTGGCTTAAGCGACATTTTTAAAGAAATAAACGCAGTAATAAATATTAATGGAAAGTTATCTTCAAATGATTTAGCTGAAGTTTTGCTTCATACGGCAATTCCTTATTTTGATATAAAAGGATTTTTACCGATTAGAGCAAAATTAAGTATGAAGGGTGATAATTTAAAAGCCATTGCTCAAGTTTCTGCGGATTCGAAGAATTACATAACTCCGGTTAATATGGACGATTTATTAGGCAAACAAACGATATTTCAACTTTGTGCCGAAAAAAGTAAAAACTCATTAAAAATAAATAATACAGGTTTATACGTAAAACCGGGTTCTGCTGTTTTGAATGAAAATCTGGCAATAAATGCTCGAGGAGCTAAAGAATTAGTAAAAATCAGAGGAATAATTTCAAATCTCAATTTTCAACCATTTATTAGCTTGATAAAAGTAAACATACCGTCTGAATTGGGTGGATCTGTTTCTATATTAAAAAAATCCAGATTTAAATTAGGTGGGAACTTGCACATTTTTGGGAAACCCGAAAATCCTAAAATAACAGGTAAGATTGACCTTAAAAAACTTTCATTTCCCGAATTACTTACAACAATGAACAGAGTTTTAATAGATCTAGGTTCAAATAGGATTTCAGCAAGAGCTCATCAAATTGATGCAAATGGAAATGATTTCAGTATTATTGCAATTTCTGATTGGGACAAAATTATAAGTTTAACTTTTAACGAAGTAAAGATATTTTCAAAGTATATTGATGTAAATACTTTGTTAAAAGTTCCAGAAGCAGGAGAAAAAGCATTCCCAGGCTCTGCGCAAAGTGTAAGAAATGATGAAGGAGTAAGACCGGACAACCCTGTAAAAATTTTGAATGGTTCTTTAAGATTTAATAAAATTGTAATTGATAATCTGTATACAAATAAAACATCAAGTAAACTGAGAATGAACAAAAGTACAGTTTATTTGAACAATTTAAAAACGCATCCTCTTGGAGGAAAAGTTGCAGGAGATGCTTCTTATAATATTCTTGACACAAAAATTAGCGCAAAAGTTTCAGGAGAAGACTTTGATATAGAAAAAGTTTTGCTTGATGTTATGAATATGAAGGATATGGTTTCTGGAACTGCAAACTTTATTGCAGACATTACTTTAAAAGGTACGAATATAAATGAGCAATTAAAATCACTCAAAGGTTATCTTGATTTTAATATAAAAAATGGTCAGTTGGGTCCATTTGGCAAAATTGAAAATTTCTTAATGGCCGAAAATATTAGAGAAAATGCGTTTTTCTCTTCTACCATCGGTTCTGTAATTACAAATCTTGTAACATTTGATACTTCAAGATATAATTCATTATTTGGACATCTAACTTTTGAAAACGGAATTGTAAATATTTCTCCAATAAAATCTCAAGGTAATGTAATGTCTATGTTTATTTCAGGCAATGCTGGACTTTTAGATAATAGTGCAGATTTGAAAGTTAGAGTAAAATTAGCTTCTGCGTTTTCGGACAAATTAGGACCACTGTCAAACATCAATCCTATAAATATTGTTAAAAAGACTCCTGGGGTAAATGCGGTTGCATTGAAGATGTTTACATTATTTTGTGAGGCGGTTTCAGAAGAGGAAATGAACGCAATTCCTGAACTCGGTGAAGGTAAGTCAGATGAAAATGCAACAAAAATACAAATAAAACTTAGAGGTGATACCAGAAAACCATTAAAAATGATAAAATCATTTAAATGGCTGGCATTAGATTCTGATATTCAAAGTGCAAAAGATTTTGTTGATACTATTCCAACTCCTGAAGCCGGAGAAGAAAATCTTTCAGTTGAAGAACTTATTCAATTACGTCAGCAGCAAGCAGAAGAAAAAGCTAAAATTCAGGCGCAGGAGAAAGCTGAGCAAGAAGCTAAAAAACCTATTAATAAAATTAAAAATGCGATTAAGAAAAATAAGAAATCGGAATAATGAAATTTTTAAGTAAACTAACAGTTTCAATATTTTTAATCCTTGTAATATTGCTCAGTGCAGTTTATACAATATTTTTGTATGCAGTTCCAAAGATCTTTAATTCAGAGGATATGCGCTTAAAATACAACCAAGCTTTAAGCCAAAAATTGGGTATTCCAACTTTAATAAAAGATTTGGAGATAAAAACTTATCCAAACTTATCTTTTAATATTTCAGCCAAAGGGGTATATGCGCAAACCTTTGAAAATGAAAAATTAGTAAAAATAGGAGGTTTGAATTATTACTCAAGTATCTTTAAATTAAAGCATGGACAACTTGATGCGGATGATATTTATGTCGATATACCATTATTAAAAGAATATTTACCTCAAAAAAAACCAAAGCGAGATAGAAGTTTTAATCTAAAATATTTTCCGATAATAAATATTCAAAATGCATATATAAAACTCGATAAAAACTCTGTTGTAGAAGCCGAAAAAATTAATTCTAAAAAAGTCAAAAACAACATTGAGACAACACTCTATGCAAAAGTAATCACACCATATACAAAATCCCCGTTAATTCTAGGTCAAGACGGAAAAATCATATACAATAGAGATTTTTCACTTGAAAAATTTTCTTTAATGCTGGATAATTCAAAAATTTATTTTTCCGGTGATAAAAACAATTTGAATATATATGGTCAAAATTTGCCCGTAAATGAACTTGAAGGAAGTTTTTTATATTTCTATAAGTTAAAACATCCGGGAAAGAAAAATTTTATTGAAAATTTTGACAATTTTTCAGGCACTCTGGATGTTGATTTAGAATATTCGAAATCCGGTTTGAATGGAGAATGTATTGCTCACAACTTAAAAGCTGATTTTTGGACAAGAAAAATTACTGTACTATTGCCGAATGTTGTATTTAATTTTAAAGGTAGAGAAATAAATGCGGTTACACAAGGAACTTTTGGCTCTGAACCAGTTAAAACAGATTTTCACTTAAGCGGTCTTGCAACAAAAAATCTACAGATTGAAGGCAATGTTTATTCTGATTTTACGAATAATATAATGAAAAAGTATTTTCCTGAGGCTTCAATCTCCGGAAAAACTAATGCTAAAGTGAAATATACAGTTAATAATGGTGCTGTCGATGTTTATTATACTTTGGGAATTCCGGTTGGGAATAATTTACTTTCTGAATACGGAAATCTCGATAATATAGATAAATTTCGTGAATTGACTGCACATACATATAAAAATGGGGAAATAATTTATTTAAAGTCTTTTAATTATAATATCAATGGGAAAAATATTATAAATGGAAGTGGAGAATTTGAAAAACAAAATGGTCGTTATAAACCATCTTATGCTTTTGTAAAAACCAGTGGGAAAGTTCCAATTGCGGCGGTAAGTTCATTTTTAAAAAACTACATAAAAAATGGGACTTTTGATGCTGATATTAGTTATGAATTTAAAAATAAAGTGATATCAGGCGGAATAAATCTTTATGATGTTTATCATTCAGACTTTATTTTCCTAAAAGAGACAAATATAAATGTTGAAAATAATAATTTGAAAATGCAAACAGAAGGGACTTTTTATAATTCTCCGATAACAGCTTCATTTCGAGCCGATAACAATTTTAATTCAGGACTTTTGATTCATGAGATAAATATTCATTTGAAAAAATTTATAGTTCAAAAAGGTGTAATTGATGATATTCCAATAGAAGAAATTAAAAATAGGAAACAAACGACACGAGCAACTGATTATAATATAGTGGTTCAAAAAGGTAAGTTAGTTGTTGATGAAATTTATCATAGGCAATTTGAAGTATCTAATGTAGTTGTAGAGGGTAATTTAAAAAATAATATAGTTAATTTTATTATTCCTCGTGCGAATTACGCAAATGGACTCCTCACTGCAAAAGGTGAATATAATGTAAAAAACCACTCTTCTAATATGCAGGCATTCGCTTCTGATATAGATTCAAATGTTGCAGCCACAAGGTTTTTCAAGTTAAAAGATCAAATACAAGGAATTGCTTTTGCCACAGCTCACTTGATTACTAAAAATAAATTAAA
>FLNU01001365.1_pt1 | contig 25156 bp, 20 predicted proteins | sample 1140361 | NCBI WGS metagenome assembly FLNU01 (sample SAMEA3878206, study PRJEB12797) | bioreactor metagenome | biome: Moose rumen | place: Sweden | collected 2011-10 | reverse complement strand
AAACAAACAGGTTGTGACTCTTTGGCTATCGCTATCGGAACTTCTCACGGTGCTTACAAATTCAAAGGTGAAGCTAAATTAGATTTCGAAAGATTGAAAGAAATCAAAGATGCATTGCGAGATGCTGGTTTTGGAGATTATCCGATTGTATTACACGGTTCATCTTCAGTTCCTGCTGAATTGGTTGCTAAATGTAATAAATTTGGTGGTAATTTACCAAATGCTCAAGGCGTTCCTGAAGAAATGCTTAATTATGCTTCAAAACACGGTGTTGCAAAAATCAATATCGATACAGACTTGAGACTTGCAATGACTTCAACTATCAGAGAATTCTTTATAGAACATCCTGAAAAATTTGACCCACGTGAATATATGGGACCTGGCAGAACTGCTGTTAAGGAATTAGTTATGCACAAAATGCGTGACGTTTTAGGTACTGCAGGACACGCTAAAGACTAAAAAAACTAAAGTAAAATCTTTTCATATGTTAACTCGAAAGAGTTGACCTCCAATTAAAGACCCGACTTACAAATGTAAATCGGGTCTTTTTTTTGATGATATAAAATATCTATTTCAAACCATTATCAACAATAACTTTCGCCAAAATGCCATTAATAAACGAAGCACTGTCATCTGTCGAATATTTTTTAGAAAGTTCTACGGCTTCATCCACAACAACTTTCATTGGAGTTTCTTTTACATACAAAAGCTCTGCTATTGCTATTCGCAAAATATCTTTATCCATTTTTACAAGCCTGTCAAAGTCCCAACCTTTTGAATATTTTTCAATTTGAGAATCAACTTCTTTAAAATTATTCTTATAAGCTTGTACAATTGATATCGCATAAGATTTTACATCCTCTTCAGAATCAAGAACAGTAAATTCAGCTATCTCCAAACCCAAAAGTGCTTTTTCCGCAACATCAATCATCTCTTCAACTCTTTGAGACATTTCAGCAGATGTCATTTTTAAAGGTACAGGAATATTTGCAGCACCCATAGGCCTGTTTAAATTTGTTTCATGTTCTGCTTCATAATCATCTATCCTATTTTTCATATCAATAAGAGAACCTAGCGAAATTTTTAACTCATCGCTAACGTTGCTCAATAGAACTCTGATAGATTTTACAATAATTTCATCCAAATTTTCTTTAGAATAATCGTTAATTGTTTTGTCAAACTGTGAAAATAATATAAATGCCAATTCTCTGGCTGCTCTGCGTGCTTGCATATTTCTACCTTCCTAAATTCTTATGTTCTTTTAAAATAATGCTAACATGAAAAATTTACTCTAGCAAGATTTATATTAGAAAGGCGCACAAGCAAAGCTTGCACGCCTTTCTTTTAATTTTTACTCTAAGTAATTAACCTTCTTGATTAATATCTTTTACGCTCAAAGCAATTCTGTGTTCTTGAGGAGTGAATTTCTTAATAAGAACTTCTACGCTATCTCCAACCTTGTAAAGATTGAACGGATTAACATTTTCTTCTGCCATTTCTGAAACCGGAAGTAATGCTTCTACTCCAGGGAAGATATTAATAAATGCACCAAATCCGGTAACTTTATTTACAGTTCCTGTTATAACTTGACCTTCAGAGAATTGACCTTCAATTTGCTGCCATGGATCTTCGCCCATTCTCTTTAATGACAATGATATCCTTTTCAATTCAGGATCAATCTTAATAATTTTAACTTCAATTGTTTCACCCAAAGAAATTACATCGGAAGGATGTTTAATTCTTGACCAAGAAATTTCTGAAATAGGCAACAAACCGTCTATTCCATTGATATCAACAAATGCGCCAAAATCAGCAATTCTTACAACTTCGCCTTTAACAATTTGATCTTCTTCCAATGTAGAAAGGATATTATCTACAACCTGATCTCTTTGTTCTGCGATAGCTTGTCTTTGAGAAAGGATAAGTTTATTTTTCTTCGGATCAGCTTCTAGGACTTTAACTTCGATTTTTTGATCCAACAAACCGTCAAATGGTGTTCCTGTTCTCAATTGAGAAGAAGGAATGAAACCTTTAAGGTCTGCAACGTCAACCAAAACGCCCCCCTTAACAACTGATACAACTTTTGCAAGGATTGTATCGCCTTGAACTTTTGCATCATTAAGCTGTGCCCAGGCTTGAGCAAACGCAAGTCTTTTTAATGATAAAAGCATACCATCTTCATCATTTTCTTCTTTTAATACGTAAAATTCTTTAACATCTCCTACTTCAAGAGAGCCTTCTTCAGAAGAAGAGAGTTCTTTTTCCGGTAAAAATGCTTCTGTTTTAGCACCACGAATACTTACCAAATATCCGTCTTGTTCTTTTTTGATAATAGTACCTTCTACAATGTCTGCTACTGAAGGTGATTGTGCAAAACTTTCTTCTAAAAGTTTTTCAAATTCATCTAATGTTGTTTGTGTCATTTGATTTTTCTCCTTTTCCTTATTTTAATTTTTGTACTACTTTTTCAATTATATTCTGCGGAGTGGAAGCTCCGGCAGTTATTCCGATTTTTTGAGATTTGTCTATCAAATCTTTATAATCATCTAATTCTTTTTCTGATTCTATGTGAATAGTTTTTGTTATATCTTTTGTAATTTCTGCCAAATGAGAAGTGTTAGCACTTTTTTTAGATCCTACAACAATTACAAGATCATTTCTTGAAGCAAGTTCTTTTGCCTCTGATTGGCGTCTTTCTGTACTTGGGCAGATTGTATTTGCAATATGAAGTTCTTTGGCTAAAGGAACTAGATATTCAATAATTTCATTCAATGTCGAAACCATTTGAGTCGTCTGAACAACAACACCGATTTTTTTATGCTCTTTCAATTCTTTTTGGTAAGGAATAAGATGTTCAACTTTTGACGCTACAATAATCTTTTGCCCAAATTGAAGCGCATTTGCCTTTATAGCAACGACTTCCGGATGTTCTTCTTTTCCCACAATAACAAGATAATAATCATTTTTAACAAGTTCGATTGCTTTTTGCTGAACTTTTTTAACATCCGGACAGGTCAAATCGTAAATTTCAAATCCGGATTGTGCAATCTTGTCAAACACTTCAGGACTTTCCCCATGACTTCTTACAACACAAATTCCGTTTCCTGAAGACGGAAGTTCATTAAGTGTCTCAATACCAATCTTCTCAAGTTCTTCAATAACTTGAGAATTATGTATTAATTCACCCAAAACACAAACTCTACGCCCGGGAGCTTCTGATTTTAATTTTTTAGCAGTTTCAACGGCTCTTTTCACACCGTAACAAAAACCTGCAAATTTTGCTATTTCAATTTCTTTCGGCAATTTAAAATTGTCTTCTTTCAAATGGACTCGGGGTAAAAATACACCCTGTAAGAAGATTACATCATAAAGAAATTTAAAAAGCAAGCTATTAAACTTTTAGCTTAAATTGTTAAGCTTCTTTTTTCTTTCAGGATCATAAAGAGTTCCCGTGAAATAATTGTTAGGATTATACTTGTCTGATTGTTGATTTAATTGAGCGTAAAACTCCGGCGAACCTGGAATTGGGGGTTCTTTTCGTTTACTTTCTATTCTGGTGGATAAATTTCCGTTGGAGAACATATTGCCTTCAATATAATCATCTGTTAAATCATCGTTAGATGCGAATCTGTCATTATTAAACTGACCTTGAAGTTCTCTTTGTTTATATTCAGGCAAAGATGCTAAATATGCTGAATAAATTCCAGGTTTTTCCATAAGTTTTGATTTTACACTTGCATCTTTTGCTAAATATTCGGTTAATAAATTATAGTCTAATGCCAAGATTGAAACATCACCGGTAAATGCAAATAAACCTTCGAGGATTTTGCGATCATGCCTGTGATTGCTTGCAAATGTACTAATTTCACTTATATTGGAAGCGCTAATTGTACCTTTTTTAAGATATTTTGCAATAATATCGGATGGGAGAAGCGAAATATCACCATAAAGGCAAATCATTGCAATCACTTCCATATTATCTTTAAATTCTTCAGCGAAAGCTCTTATTTCAGAAGCAGTTGCATACTGTAAAAAATATGCTAAGAATGTTCTTTGAGCCATTGAACTAATTTTGCTTAACTTTTTATATAATTCAGATATTCCGCCTGTTTTGTAAGCATCTTTTAATTCCTTCATCAATGCTTCGGAAATTCCATGATATGTTTTTTCAACTGCTTTTGTTTCAGTCGTTTCAACAGCTTCTGTTATACTATCTCTAGCTTCTTCAACTCTTTCAGAAAGAGAGTCTTTTTTAGCTTCAAGTTTTGAAGTAACATCTTGAAGATATTCGAAATAAGTATTTACAATTTTTTCTTCAGATGCACCTTTTTGAATTTTTAAAGATGCATATTTAGTTAAATTATTATCTGCATGTTCTTGTTCAGATATTACAGTTGGAGTTGATGTCATCGCTGCATTTGAAGACTTAGCTGTTGGAGCTGCTGCAGATGCCTGCGGTGTTTTAACGGGTTGAGTCTGCGATAAAGTTTTAGATGAAATTGCGCCTGTATTTAAAGCTTGATTAATACGAGCTTGATCTTCAGTACTGAAATTTTTTGCTGCGGATGTAACATAAGAATTATATTCACTTCTTACGCTTGAATCAACAGATTTTGATGCCGCAGCTAAGCCTTCTATGACGGAAGCATTAGAGCTTTCAGATAATCTGTGCCCATAATTCAACTGTCTTTGCGGGGTTTTAGCACATCTAATTGCTGATTGAGTATAAATTGCTTGTTGTGCAGGACTTAAGTTGTCAGAATTTGCGATATTATAAACAATATTAGTACGTTGTTGATCAGTTATATGATTATTTTCTTCTAAACCTGAGTTGAAGTTATCACTTAATCCATTTATTGCAGAATTCTCACCAAACTTACTAATATCTTCGGGTTTTTTCATTTGGGAAACGACAACTTGTGTGACTCTCCCTGTTTGCTCTTTTACTTCAGCAGAGCCATGCAACATATTGTTATTTTGTGCTTGATTTAGACCATCAATGTTGCCTTCAATAGCCGCACGAATAGCAACTCTACTTTCATTTATTCTGCATTCTGATAAAATACTATTAATTTCTTCAGTAGAGAGTCCTCTTCTTTTTAAATACCCTTTTACATTGTTAATAAAATTTGAATCTAAATCTGTTTCTTCATTTACTGCTACGATTTGGGACAATGTTTCTATAAAATTATCTCTATCTTTTTTGGGATCAAGTTCGTATAATTTCATATTCAAAAAATCTACATCATCTTCAATACCAAATAATGCCATTTTAATAAAATTGCTTTCAAAATTCGCTGCTTTATCTAAAGACAGACCGGCTTTTTCCATATTTTCATATATGGAAAATATCTTTTGCTGAGCTTCATCTAATTCTACACCGCTTTCTTTAAGCTTTTTTAATTCATTATATATATCTCTATCTGTAACTTCAGATTTGCCCGTAAAATCCACAGCTGCTTTTATTAAACCTTGTCTAGCAGTTAAAAAATCTATTTGTTTTTTAGCATCTTCCGAAATATTTTCTTTTGAGTTTAAAAATTGTAAATATAAACCATTTTGCTCCAAAGGAGACATTCCTAAAAATTGTGTTGGGGTTATATTTTGACTACCCAAAAATTTAATAATTCCAATTATATCAATATTTGCGGAAAATTCATTCAAAAATTTGTCTAAATCTTTAATTTCTATTCCCAAAATCGAACTAACAAATTCTGCACCCTTTTCTTGGATATAAGCTTGTTTTTGCTCTTCTGTTTTTGAGGCAAATTCCGGAACAGTCAATTCAAAATAACATTGTGCAACTGCATATAACTTATCCTTAGAATTCATGTTGGCAAAACCAGGAATATTTTCTTCAACTTGATTAAATAATTCTGTTTTTACTGATGATAGTATTTCTTTTCTGTCATCAGCAGACATGTTTTTTAAATCTTCAAAAGAAATATCTCTTGATTTTGATACTCCAAGCAACATAACAACATCAACCATAGACAATTTCTTCTGAGCCGCAGTTAACTTTGCACCTTTTGGAACAACCATTTTAAATAATTCTTGCAATTTTTCATTTTTATATTTTGCTTTATCTTCATCCGACAGATTGGCATATTCTGGATTATCTTTTAGATAAAGCTCCATAGCTTTTTCCATTTTTTCACTCGGAGAACCATTTGATAAAACAACACCCGTATAATCAATTATTATTTTTTTAATTTGTTCTTCTTTTTCAGAATAAGCTGCTTGAATTTTACAAGCTTCATCATAACTTTTTAATAAATCCTGTTCTTCAGCATTTAAATCAGTTCTTTTTCTCAATTGTGCAATTAACTCTTCAATAGAACCGTTAAAACCTGTTTTTTCAGCATACATTTCAAATTTATTTCCAAAAAGCTGTGATTGAAATGGAGAAGTACTTTGTTCAAGTTGTTGAACCTGAGAAGATTCTTGTTTAGACTGTTCAGATTCAGAATTCTGAGTGGATGCTTGAACTTTTACATCTTCTCTTGGCTGAGACCAAACAGAACCCATCGGCAAGTCAGTTTTCGAAACACCTGCATTACCATTATCAGAATTTACGGAAATTTCTCCCGTTTTTATAGATACATCTTTTGGAATATAATCAAAACTCATTTTTTATACTCTTAGTCTTCACTGATATATCATGAAACAATTTAGGAACACGACGATTTCAGAGTTATTATTTTTTGTTACAATTCTTAATTATTTTATATTTATCTGACTTTACCCGTTACTTTTCTAGGAGTTAAATCAGGATTTTTTGTACGTATAAAAGCAATACGAGTTTTATTTTCCCATTTAGAATGGTCTGTGATGAGATTAATCAATTCTTGTGCGGTATCATGGTCTAATCTTATTTCTCTATTTAGTGTATGAGCATAACCCTTAGAATCATAAATTTCTTCTGCGACATAAACACCGCAGTATTCGTCTTTTTCACCAATATCATGATATATAAGTTTGTTTACTAATGGAGGATTGTGACTAATATTTTTTGAATCTCCTGTTCCGTCTTTTATCAAATATACTGCATTTACGACATTATCTTTTGCGTGCATATTTGTATTCGCATAAACCATATGATGAGGCATACCATTACCTTGGGCAGCTCTTGAATATTGTATTTTTTCATAATGCAAACCTCTCCAACCGAATGGATAAGATTGCTCAACATCATCTAATTCCGGAGACATAACGTAAGCTGCTTCGTCAACATCTGCATCGTATTCAGGAACTTGAGCCTCTATAACATTTGGTTCAATTGCTTTTTCAGGAAGATTTGCTGCATTAGAATTCAACAATGAAGGATTCATTGCCATCAAAACAATTACCGGAACTGTTGAATATTTGCCTGCACCACCGAGACGACACTTTGCAGGCGCTTCTTCATAATTATTTTCATACTTATTTCCAAAATTAACCGAATTACGACTATTCACATTTATACTACTAACCGGTAATATTGCCATAACTAACTCCTTTTATTTTTATTACTTCACTAACCTTAACTAAAATTATATCAATCGTTTAAGGTTTTGTAAAGTTTTAAAACATAAAAATATTTTTTTTTGCTATTAATTTTTATTCTTCAACAGAAGATGTTTCTAACATCGGGAATTCCAAAGCTTCGACAGGCTTTACCGCAGCTCCGGCAATTCCTTGTATTGATCCGTACATATCCGTTGTCGCAGAAATTACATTCTGTATCTCTTTTTCACGCTTTTTCCATAATTTATTCATCGCACGTTTTTCTGCATCCAAATCCGCCTGCATTGAAACAAAAGCATTTACTATCGTCTCTATCTGAAACCGAAATTCTGTACTGGTTAAATAATTATATAAAACTACACTCTTTTCATGTCTATTTTCCTGCATACTCTTTGAATCACTAATCTTAATTAGCGCCTCACGCAAAATTCCTGATAAAGCCTTGAATTCTTCATATGTACAAATGTATATACCATCCCTTAATCCCATTCTATCCATATCTTTAGGATAAACAGCCGTAACCAATACACCTATGTCAGCACCCCTGGATTGAATATCATCTTTAAATTTTGCTATCCAATCCTCTTTAAAAGTTTTTGTCCGTTTGCTTTCATAATAAATTGAACCGCAATTCTGTCTATAAGGAGTATTAACAATTTGAACAGAATCTGCCCCCATATCCCCCTTTTTAATCTCTAAAATTTCATCATAGCGAAAGTTCTCGTGCAAATACTTCTCAATAGCAAGCTCTTGAACTTCTCCCTGAAGCTGCATTGAACCCTGTTCCTGACGTTTTTGCATTTCTTCAGTTAAGCGCTTTTGATCTTCAAGCTGTTTTTTTAATTCTTCTATCTGAAGTTCAAATTTTTCTTGTGCATTTTTTTGAAGTTTTTGCCTTTCTTCAACAAGCCTTAAATTAAATTCTTTCTCTGTTTCTACTTGAATTGTCTCACGCAATTCTTCTTTTTCTCGTTCCAAACGCAACTTTTCAATCTTTAATTTATTTAGCTCTTTAACTTGTTCAGACTTTTCACGCAGTTCCTTCTCCAGCTCTCGATTCGCTTCTTCTTGCTCAGATAATATCTTTTTTCTTAATTCTTCTTCTCTATCCCTTTGTTTTTGTTTTTGCTCGCTAAGTTTTTGTTCAAGTTCTTTGTCAAATTCAGAACGCTGTAAAGCCAACTGTTTATCAAGTGCATCTTTTGCCCCAGCCTGTATCAAATTCTCTATATCAATTTGCTGCCCGCAATTTGGACATGTAATTTTGTTTGTCATACCTCACTCCTTAATAAAAATATTTTAGCATAGAATATTCAAAAATCTCAATCCATCGGAGTATGACCTATTTTGAAAATAAATATATACTAAAAATATTAGAGGGGGAGAAAATTATATGTTATCTCAACTTGTTAGAAGCAATGTAACATCTGCAAAAAATCTGAGAACAAAAGCAACAAAATATAGCGATACATTTAAAGCGAATTATGAAAACTCATCTGAAGATTTGGATAAACTTTCCGAATATCTAAAACAAAATATTACTGAAGCAGATAATGAGATAGAAGAAAATATGGAAACTGAAATAATATCAGAAAACCCTGATGAAGTTGTCGTAAATTTTTCTGATATATACAAGGAAAAAGAAGAAATTCTTCCTTTTTTCAAATCTATTCAAGCTCAATTAAAAGTAATTTACGGTTAATTTTCTTTTGTGATAATATATAAGCACAAAAGGAGAAATTTATGTTTCAAGTTTATACAGCTAAAGATAAATCTGAACTATCTAAAAATTTAATAGGAGAATTCGTAGAATACGGAGATGCAATGGATTGCGCTGAAAAGGCAATTGAGGGAAAACCGGAGTTAAGATACATCGTTGAAGAAACTAACGGATGTGTAAACAGTTACGGAGAACTCATCGCAACTGTTGTAGCTGAAAGTGATTAAGTATTATACATTTTTTCGACTAATTTTGTATATTTTTTATAATCTTTTCCCCAGTCTTTCATTGAATCTATAACAATTCTAAGACTATAACCAACGTCTGAAAGGGTATATTCTACTCGAGGAGGTTTCTGCGAAAGAACATCTCTATACAAAAGACCATCCTGCTCAAGTTCTTTGAGTTTTGCCGAAAGAACCTTTTGTGTAATACCGGTTACTGATTTTTTTATCTCATTAAATCGTTTTGTACCCGTTAAAAGCTCTCTTATAATAAGTATTTTCCAACGACAACCAATCATCTTAATAGTTGTTTCAACAGGATTTTTTGGAAGATCTTTATATTTCATAATTACGGTTTCTTTATGTTACTACCTCCAAAATAAATAATAACACCTCAGAGAGTATATTTCAAACCTCTTTACATTACAAAATATTTTTTAAGTCCTCTTGAGTAAAAAGATATTCTTCTACTGAGGCATAAGCATTTGATAATATAAATTTAACCCCGTCAAGACAAGCCTTTTTATCTGAAAGAATAATCTTTATTATTTTATTTTTATCAAATTTTGGAATTTTTATAAAATCAAATTTATTTATCAAATCCTCACACAAAAATTTGTATTCTTTATCTATTTTCCCTAAATTGGAAGAAATCTCAATAGCTTTAAGAACGCCCTGAGCTACACATTCCCCGTGGGTATATTTATTATAATTTGTAATTGTTTCCAATGCATGAGCATATGTGTGCCCGAAATTCAAAATCCTTCGTAAGCCGGACTCTTTTTCATCCCTTGAAACAACAGATATCTTTAATTTTATACAGATTTCTATAAGTTCTATTAAAGTTAAGATATCTCTATTAAAAATTTTATCTTTATTTACATTAAGAAAACTTATTAAATTAAAATCAATATCTGCCTTGCAACTTTTTTCAATAAAAGCGTATTTAATTACCTCTCCCAAACCACTTTTAAACTGCCTTTTATCAAGTGTTTTTAAAAAATTTACATTGATAAAAACCGCCTTTGGCTGATAAAATGAACCAATTAAATTTTTACCTAATTTAGTATTGATTGCTGTTTTACCGCCAACAGAACTATCAGTACAGGCAAGTAAAGTTGTAGGTATTTGTATAAAATTTATTCCTCTCATATAAGTTGAAGCCACAAACCCGGAAATATCACCCACAACACCTCCGCCAATTCCAATTATATAATCTTGTCTGGTAAGTTTCTTAGATAGAGCAAAATTCAAGATTTTTTCATAATTTTTTATGTTTTTTTCAGCTTCGCCATCTTTTAATATGAAAATATTTTCCCGAGGAAATTTTAAAACTTTTCCATATAATCTATAAACTTTTTCACTAAAAATAACAATGTAATTATTTTCGCCTACAAAAGACAATATCGATGTTTGCAAATTATCTATATCATCATTGTTTATATATATTGGATAGGATTTAGAGCTCTCGTTTATTTTTACTGTTAATTCAGACATTTCAAAATTTCCTTTACGACCTCGTTAGAACTTTTATTATCTGTTAAAACGGTATAATGTGCAAGTTCGTAATGTTTTTCTCTTCGATTTAGCATCGATAAAATTTTGTCTAAGGATATATCTTGTAATAATGGTCTGTCATGCTTATCCTTTAATCTATTAAGAACCGTTTGAGGGGATGTTTTCAAATAAAAAACATTCGTTTTGCTTAACAATAAATTTCTGATTTTTTCATTTTCAAAAGCTCCACCCCCAAGAGCAATTACTTGATTTTCATCAAGAACTTCTTCTATTGTATCACTCTCAAGCGTCCTAAAGTATTCTTCACCTTTAATCTCAAATATTTCAGAAATAGAACATTTTTCTTTTTGTTCAATTATAAAATCAATATCCACAAAACCAAAATTCAGTTTTGACGATAAAATCTCTGCAACTGTGGTTTTTCCGCTGCCTGATATACCGGTTAAAACAATGCTGTTCATCATAAATTAATAATAACCGAAAATTTAAAAAAAGATACTTCACTTTTTAATTTGTTTGAGTATTATTATTGTAGAGAGGTTTAAATCAATGAAAAAGTTACTTGTTTTATTTGTTTTAATAATGTTTACTTGCTGCGGCTGCACAAAAAAAGAAAGTAGCATAAATAATTTAGAAAGAATCATAAATCGTGGAGAAATGGTTGTTGGTGTAAAAACAGATACATATCCTTTTGGATTTAAAAATTCCAAGGGTGAATATTTAGGATATGATATTTCTCTGGCTAAACTTATAGCAAAAGGTCTTTTGGGTAGTGAAAATAAAGTAAAATTTATCCCGGTTTCAGCATATGACAGAATGATAAAACTTGATTCCGGAGAAGTTGATATGATTATTGCAACGATGTCTATCACCCCTCAAAGACAACAAATTTTGGATTTTTCAATTCCATATTACAATGCCGGTCAAGCAATACTTGTAAAAAAAGGAAGTAAGATAAAAAATTTATCAGACTTAAAAAATAAACGTGCAATTATTGTTTTCGGTTCGACAAGTGAAAGAAGCTTGAGAGAAGCCGTGCCAAATGCAGGAATTATTGGCTACAAATCTTACACAGATGCATATAAAGCTCTAAAAAATAATAAGGGTGATGCAATTGTGGCAGATGACACAATTTTATACGGTTTTTCATACAAAGATAATAGCGTTGTACTCCTGCCAAAACGTTATTCAAAAGAACCATATGCTGTAGCTTTCAGAAAAGGAACCGAATCAAAACAATTAATTAAAGCTGTAAATGAAATAATCGACACTGAAACAAGAAATGGAACTTTAAAGAAAATTCAAAGCAGCTACGGAATAAAGTAAATATATTTATAATGCCAATTGAGCACCTAATAAAATTCTGTGACTATCAATGTTTAATTCGTTCTGGCAAAATATATAATTCAAAACAAATTTTAAAGATTGTCCTTTTACATAATAATTAATACCTGTTGTATATTCTCGCCTGTTCTTAACATTAGGATTGGATTTATCCGTGTTAAATTCATCATATCTTGCAACCAGTTCTGTTTTTTTTGTCAATCTATATCCTAAACTAACGTACCATCCATGCCTGCGCTTCGTACTTAATCCCACAGCACCATTTGAACCATCGGAAATAGCATATTCCATTCTTGTCCAAAACTTTTTATAAGTGTATTGAAGTCCTGCTCCGTATACGAAATAATCTTTTGAATTTCTACTTCCTGTAGAAATTCCACTTCCTGCCGTAAGCTTTCCAAATTTTTCTTTTGTTTTGGCAAGAGGCTTTACATTAACCCAGCTGTTAAACTCCATTCCCGGCATAAACTGTGAAAAAAAAGTATCCGAACTATATCCGCCTAAATCATAGTCAACATACTTGTAATTACCCCTAACCCTTACTCCGACTTTTCGAATATTTGAAAAATTTCTCGAAATTTGTGCTCTATTAAGAAAAGGTAATGTATAAGGAGATTGAGTTCCCTCTAAACCTATTCCGACACGTGAATTGCCGAATAATATTGAATGATGAGGAACTCTTTTAGTTTCATAAAACAAATCTTGAACTAAATTCTGCATAAATGGTCTCTGGTGTTGGTGAGAAGTATTAATCATTAGGCGGAAATTATCTTTTCCTCCCTTCATTTTGCCATCAAAAAGCACATTTATTAAATTAACATCGTACTTTGCGTAAGAATTTCCTTCTTCCGGCATCATAATATCAAAATTATTTTGAAAAGCGGCCCAAGTATGCAAGCTTTCTACAGGACCTTTTTTAAAATACTTAGTTGTTCTATCCTTTAATAACGGATATGGAGAATCATTATTTGCAATTTTAATTTTATAAATATCATCAGCTGTTTTTCTTATTCCGTTGAATAAACTGAAATAATTAGATTCAACAGGTTCAGAAATCCAACTGAAAGAAGGAGCTTTCGGTACTTCTTCAAAAGCTTCTTCAGCTTCAGTATCAATATCGGATTTTAAATCTTCGACACCACCATCTTCATCAAGCTCAATTTGTACAGGAGTAATATTTATAGAATGCTTTTGGTAATTTTCATCGAATTCCAATGCTACAACATCATCAAGTGAATATGACGCTTGACAGGATAAAAATATTAAAATAAATGCGACAAAAAATTTCTTCATCCCAGTATCTCTATATTAAAAGGTTACAACAAATTAAAAATAAAGTGAAGAATTAACCTTTTGAGCAATTAAAATTTTACATATTTAATTTAATCTGTTCTGGAAAAGAAAGGAGCTTTATAATGAGTTTTAATCCACTAAAAGAAAAGGGACACCCTCTAGATAAACAAGTTAGAACATGGCATGACATAGCACACCGTAAATTTAATAAAAATGATATTGATTGTTATAGCCGTACAAGACAAATTTTAATGAACGGCATCGAGGTTGAAACATGGAATTTCAAACACAATTTCGCAAGAAATATAGACGACGAAGAAACTCTTGAATTTTTGGCACAAACAAAACGTATTGAAGATGCGCAACAAACAACAATAAACTGGCTTGCACCTTGTGATCAGTCAGTGCTAGAAACAACTTTGGGTTACGAACAAGTTGCTGTAGATTTGACCGCATGGCTTGCTCAGAACGAACCTGATGAATACGTTAAAGAAACTTATGATTTTGGTTTATTAGAAGATTTTGACCATTTATACAGATATTCTCAATGGGCTTATATGGTTCATGGAATAAACCCAAATAATATTCTTCAAAGTCAAACTGATGTAATGTTAGGACGTCCAACCCAGCACCATCACAATTGTAATATTTTAAGACTTCGTAAAGCTTATGATAAAGCAACAACTTCCCCTCAAACAAAAGTTAATATTTTAACTCTTGTATCCGGAGAACAGCAAACTCATAATTATTACGGTGAACACGGATTTGAATACGGTAATGAATGTCTTAGAGAGACTTATGCAGAAATTAAAGACGTTGAAGAAGAACACGTGACAATGTATGAATCACTGATTGACCCAACAGAATCATTATATGAAAAACTTTTATTACATGAATTTACTGAAGTTTGTAATTACCAAAACTGCGTAAAAGACGAAAAAGACGAAACCCTAATGGGAATTTGGGAAGAATTTTTAGCATTTGAATTAGGACACTTACAGCGTGCGGCAGAACTGTTTAAAAAGCACGAAAAACGTGACCCTGAAGAAGTTATAGGAGATAAAGTATTTGATACCTGTCACTTTACAAGCCAAAAAGAATATGTAACGGATATTCTAACAAACCAAATTGATAAAAGACTTGGAACAAATAAAGACTATACAACAATCAAAAAACTGCCTGACGATTGGGCTAGTTATGCAATTCAAGAAAAAGCCGGAGCAGATGGATCGCCTTCTGAGGTAACAATCCATGTTATTGCAGAACAAAAACACCGTGATATTGTATTGGCCTCTGACAAATTAAAAAACAGTTTACCTAAACTTGCAGAAAAAGGTTTGCAGAAAAAAGGACTTGCGCCAGAATCCGTCACAATAGAAGAATACGAAGAAATGGCGAAAGAAACTTTTAAAATGTAACATAAAATAAGCGGGAAAATTTCCCGCTTATTTTATAGCCTTTATTTTTCTTTACAAAAACGCAATTTTTAATCCATATAAAACTTTAATAATATAACACAAGGGGGAGGAGAATATTATGAGACTTGAAATTCCCAAAATTGACACACTGAATACTTCTATATCCTTTTATCAAACAGAAAAAAAAGATAATTTTTTTGAGCCATTACTAGAATTTAACAAACAGACAGGGGTTGACCAGAATCCTAAAAAACAAGATTGCAAAAATAATATTGACCAAGCCCTAAAAAACGGAAGTCTAATCTATCATCCAGGACAGAAAAATTGTTTTTTATTCAAAGATAGAAAAGCAGAATACGAATATCATGCTAATGGAAGAGAAACAATTGGTATGATAAAAGAAAAGTTCGGATTAAAAGACGGTGCAATACGCAAATGTAACCCTAACATTAAAGACGACGATTGGATGCCACCTAAAGGGCAAAAAATATTTTTCTATGAAGAAGATGTTGATTCTAAGTAATAATACGTCCCGAAAGCGTACATGCTTTCGGGACTTCATTAGTTTATTCTTCAGCTAAGACTCTTTCAAGACAAGCTTTTTTAGAATACTGCCATTCTCTATAAGTTATTCTTCTTACCTTGAATCCGCTGCGTTCTAAAATGGATTGTTTTTTCATATTTGAAACTTTGGACGATTTGTTATCTTCCACACCATCAATTTCAATTATAAATTTATCATCCACAAGCAAATCCGCACTTAAACCTGCAATATCTGCACCTGCAAGAACCCTGTGTCCGGCTTCACGAATAGTTTCTGCAACTTCACGTTCGAATTTATTTTTATAAATATTTGCATCAATCTCATCGTTTGCAAGAGCACGTCTGCGTTCTTGGTATTCTTTCATAAATGAAACATAATTACGGAAAGATCCTTCCGGCATTGTTTCAATATCACGAGACACAAAGTTTATACATTTATTTTTCGCACGTGTGATTGCGACATTAAACAGGTTCGGTTTTTGCAAGAAAGTAATACTTTGTGGGAATGAATTGTTGGCAAATGCCCAAGATATAAGCATTACGTCTCTTTCATCTCCTTGAAAAGTATGCGCTGTACCTATTTCAATTTGGTGTTTTCTAATCATATAATCAGAAAGAACCTTTGGTACTGATACTTTTAACTGTTCAACTTGCGCTCTAAACGGAGAAATTATACCAAATGTAGTTGGATTATCAGGATTATTTTTTTCATCCTCAATAATGAGCGAATGAAGCGTTTTTACTAATTCTTCAACCTCAGGAAGGTTTCTTGTCGCATCACCATCAACTTTTCCGTCATTTACTCTATGTAATTCCAATACATCGTAGTCTGTAGAATCTTTTCTCATAACACGAATTCTGCCTGAATAAAATTCACGATTAGAGAAATTGATAATAGGCGGCAAACTTCTAAAGTGTTCATCAAGCATTACTGAATTCATAGAATAATAGTCCGCAAGATCAAACATCGAGTTCGTTCTGAATCTCCACATCAATTGGTATTTATCAGGTATACCGTATTGACTTAAGAATGATTGTTCTTTCGCTTTTTCAAGGAATGACAAATGCGGAAGTTGTTTATCATCTCCCACAACAACAGTCCGTTTTGCACGATACATTATAGGTAAACAACTTGCTATATCACATTGAGAAGCTTCATCAATAATTGCAACGTCAAACATTCCCGGTTTTAACGGCAAGGAATCTGAAACTGCATAAGTTGTCACACACCAGCAAGGAAAAGCTTCCAACAATGGTTTAAAATCTTCTTCTTCCAAAATTTTTGACTGTAATTTCTTGCGTCTTTCAACAAGAGACATTGCGTGAACTTTTATTCTGCGCTTCTTTTTATCATCACGTAAAAGAGCTTTTAAAGCTTCACGACGTGTGCTTTTTAAAATATTTACCGCCAAAGTCTTTTGTTTGCGTTTCATCTGGCGAATTTGCTCCATCATAACGTGAAGATTTCCGGTTTTTTGAATATCTGATTCAATCTTACGTAATTTCCATTTTTCTGTTATAAAATCTAATTCAACTTTCAATCTGTCAAGGTTTTCAGGTTCAACGTCAAAATCTTTTATATCAAGGATTTTTTTCAATTGTCTTAAATTTGACATGTTCGCAAAAGCCGTGAAAAATCCTGATTTTTCCATGTTATCACTCAGCGATTTTATAACATCATTTACATTATCTATTTCAGATTTTTTGAGTGGACGTTTAATATACTGCATTTCACCAACCGTTAAAGAGTGGTCTTTAATCTCCTTTTTCAAATCGTGCCATGCTTTTTCCATTTTGATTATATTTTCGCATTTTTTTTCTGTTTCACGCAAAATATCAAGATGCTGTTTCATATCCTTTGTATCTGCAAAAATATAATCATCCAAATTATCGTCAAGTTCGGCTTTTCCGGATAGTAAATCTTGCAGCTGTAGACTCAATTGCTTTTGATAATTCATTCTCCCCGCTCTTAATGCGAGATAAGGAGCTCCTAAATCATTCAACCTGTCAGCAACAACGTCAACAGCTTTGTCCATACGGGAAGCCACAAGAACCGTTTTCCCATTCGCAATCAAATGCGCTACAAGGTTAACGATAGTTTGAGATTTACCTGTTCCCGGAGGCCCTTGAACCGCAATGAACTTATTATTTTCAATATTTCGAACAACTTTTTCCTGAGAATCACTCAATGAAAGAGGAGTTATAGGATAAAAATCCTCCGGTTCTTTTGGAGTGGTTTTGTCAGTAGTTTGGTTATACTCATCATTTATAACACTCAAAGTCGTTTCACGAAAAACACCACTCGGTTTTTCAGAAATCTGAATCAACTCATGTAAAACACCTGCTGTTACCGCAGGACGCTTTGTTAATATTATCGCACTTTGATATGTTACTGATAATTTTTTTAATTCTGTAGTATATTTTTGTTTTTGTTCCTGAATTTCATCTTCAATAATTTCGTCAAGATTTTCTCCGGTAATTTTTACCTCAAATAAATCGCTATTTTCGTTTTCATCACGAGAAACATTATCCTCATCAGCATTTTCGGAATCATCCGACATAATTTCAATATCCGGAATCATTGATTTCAAAGTTGTAAGAAAAACATCCATTTTTTCCTGTGTAATCGGAACTTCCGGAACTACATCAAGAATTCCTTCCAAAAAAGTATCCACTTCATCATCATCATCCCCTTTTTTAAGCAGTGATGCCAGAGCTCCAGTATTTAAAGATAAAATTTCATCCTGAGGAATACAGTTTATATTCACACCATTGCGCTCAAGTTTACAAGGAACATACAAAAGCGGAGTAAGAAATTCATTATGGCGTTTGGATTTTCCGTTGCGCCCCACTAAAAACATATAACCGTATATTAAATACTTATCTTTTGAATTCAAGTCACTTTGAAGCATTAATTCAGTTAAATTTGGATTCGCTCCGTCTAATTTCAAGTAATCAAGACCGTCTGTTAAAAGTGTTTCTTTATCCTTTAAAAATATCCACTTGTTATCCTTATCTCCTTTCAAATTACGAAAAGTAGAGCTTTTAACTTCTTCTCTTACGCAATCATGGAGATATTGGCTTATTTTTTTTATAAAACTGTTGTTAAATGCCGAATTCAGTGCTTTTGTTGCTTCCTGTAACATTAATTTCCCCTTTTTGTTATATTTTACACTATTTTACGTTAAAATCAATGTATGAACATCATTAATTTGCATGATAAAAACCTGTATTATATCGGCGGAGTTGTTAGAGACGAAATTCTTGGGCGAGAAAGTCTTGATGTTGACTTAACATACGTCGGAAATGCAATTGAGTTTGCAAAAAATATAAAAGGAGCAAAAATTGTACAAATTAATGAACCATTCGGTACTGTTCGTATAAATTTTGACGGCAAAGAAATTGACATCGCTTCAACACGTAATGAAAAATATCCTCAAAAAGGTCATCTGCCAGAAGTTTTTGACATAGGATGCAGTCTGAAAGACGATGTATATCGTCGTGATTTTACAATAAATTCCATGGCAAAATCAACTTTAACAGGAAAAATCGTTGACTATACAGGCGGGCTCGATGATATAAAAAATAAAAAACTAAGAGTTCTCCATGATAAAAGTTTTATTGATGATCCGACAAGAATTTTAAGAGCCTTAAAATTTTCTATAAGATTTGGATTTGAGCTTGATGAACAAACAAAACAACTTCAAGAAACATATTTAAAAAACATAGATTATGACATGTCATATAAAAGACTTCAAAAAGAATTGAAAGAAACATTCAATCTAAATTCTTCAGAAGCTTTCGAGCGTTTTATTGATCAAGGTATTTATAAACTTATATCTCCAAAAGAATTTCAAAAAGCGGAGGTAAAGAGACTCGAACTTTTGATAAATAAGTATAATCTTAAAAATGTTTGGATTATGTATGTCGGGTTATTACCGGATATTTCAAATCTTCCGCTCACCAAAATCGAAAAGAAAATAGTTGATGATTTTAATAAATTGAAAGAAAAAACTTACAATTCTGATTTTGAAATATATAAAAGTTTTGAAGGAATTTGTATAGAATCTATAATTATGTTCGTTCTGTATAATGAAAAGGCGGTAATAAAATATCTTGAAAAATTAAAAGACATAAAACTGTCAATTTCAGGCCTAGATATACAAAAACTTGGGATAAAACCATCTGAAAAATATCAAAAATGTTTTGATTACATTTTGCAAGAAAAGCTTAAAAATCCTGCAATGAGTAAACAAGACGAACTTTATAAAGTGAAAAAATTTTTTCAATTATAGAAATAAAAAAAGAAGCAACCATTAAATGATTGCTTCTTTTTATAATTGTTATTTTTGCAAACTAAACTTTAGCTGCTTTTTTGCATTCGATTACCGCTTGAGCTGCAGCAAGTCTTGCTTGTGGAACTCTGTATGGAGAACAAGATACATAGTTCAAACCGATTCTGTGAGCGTATTTAACAGAATCCGGATCGCCACCGTGTTCACCGCAAATTCCGCCAACTAAACTTGAGTTTACGCTGCGACCTTCGTTGATTGACATTTCAATCAATCTGCCAACACCGCCAAAGTCAAGAGTTACGAACGGATTGTAAGGTAAAATCTTTTGTTCTACATAGTTTTTAAGGAATTTACCTTCAGCATCGTCTCTTGAGTAGCCAAATGTCATTTGTGTCAAGTCATTTGTACCGTAAGAGAAGAATTCTGCTTCTGTTGCAACTTCTTTAGCTGTTAATGCTGCACGAGGAATTTCAATCATTGTACCAAATTTGTAGTCTAATCTAACTCCTTTTTCATTCATAACTTGTTCTGCTACTGAAACTAAAGTTGCTTTTGCAGTTTTAAGTTCGTTAATATGACCGATTAGAGGTATCATAATCCATGGTTGGATATGATGTCCTTCTTTTGTCAAATCACAGCATGCTTCAAAGATTGCTCTAACTTGCATTTCGTTGATTTCAGGATAAGTTAAACCTAAACGGCAACCTCTAAGACCCATCATTGGGTTAGATTCTGACAAGTTTTCAACGATTTCAAGCATTTTTTCATCTTCTTTGTAATCTTGACCTAAAGCTTTTTTAGTTGCAACTTTTTCAACTAATTCAATCTTAGAAGGCAAGAATTCATGCAAAGGCGGGTCAAGTAAACGAACTGTAAGAGGTTTGTCGCCTAAGGCTTTGAACATTGAGTAGAAATCTGAATATTGCATAGGTAACAAGTGAGAAAGAGCTTCTTTTCTTGCTTCGGCAGTATTTGCAATAATCATTTTTTGTACCCAAGGAAGTCTGTCTGGATCCATAAACATGTGTTCTGTACGGCATAACCCTACACCCTCAGCACCGAATTTGATTGCGTTTTCAATGTCTTTTGGAGTATCAGCGTTAGCTTCAACTTTCAAAGATTTGATTTCGTTAACCCAGCCGAAGAATGTTTCGAAGTCACTGTCAATACCAGCTTCAACAAGTTCGATAGCGCCTTCCATAACTTCACCTGTTCCACCATCAAGAGAAATAATATCGTCTTTGTGGAATACAGTTCCGTCGGAACAAGTGATAGTTTCGTTAGCTAAGTCGATTTTCAAATCTTCACAACCTGAAACGCATGGTTTACCCATACCTTTAGCAACAACCGCAGCATGAGATGTTGCACCACCTCTGAGTGTTAAAACACCTTGAGAAACAGCCATACCGTGAATATCATCAGGACAAGTTTCAATTCTTACCAAGATAACTTTTTCACCTGCTTCGCCTCTGCGAGCTGCTTCTTCGGTATCAAATACGATTTTACCAACAGCAGCACCAGGAGATGCGTTTACACCTTTTGAAACTTTGTGTGAATGTTTAACTTTATCAGGGTTAAAGCAAGGTAACAATACTTGATAAACTGAGTATGGATCAACCTGCATAATTGCTTCTTCTTTAGAAATAATGCCTTCATTGTACATATCAACGGCAATTTTAATAGCAGCTTTAGCTGTTCTTTTACCATTTCTAGTTTGAAGAATCCATAATTTACCACGTTCTACCGTAAATTCCATATCTTGAACATCGTGGTAGCCTTTTTCTAATTGTTTTGCGATATTTACATATTGAGCATAAATATCAGGCATATCAGTTTCAAGTTCAGAAATTTGTTTTGGAGTTCTAATACCTGCAACAACGTCTTCCCCTTGAGCGTTTACAAGATATTCACCATAGAATTTGTTTTCACCTGTAGCAGGGTTACGAGTAAATGAAACACCTGTAGCGCAATCATTACCCATATTACCAAATACCATTGTTTGAACGTTAACAGCTGTACCAAAATTGTGGTCAATTTTGTTCATATTTCTGTAAGCTACTGCACGAGGAATGTTCCAAGATCTAAATACTGCTTCAATAGCTTCTTGAAGTTGCACATAAGGATCTTGAGGGAATTCTTTTCCTGTTACTTCTTTGATAGTTGCTTTGTAGATAGGGATCAAAGATTTCCAACCTTCAGCAGAAACTTCAGTATCAGAAGTTACGCCTTCACGAGCTTTAACTTTTTCAACTTCTGATTCAAAGTATTTTTGTCTGTCCATTTCCCAAGCAACAGAACCAAACATTGTTAAAAATCTTCTGTATGAATCGTAGCAGAAACGAGGGTTTTGAGTTAAATTAACCATCGCTTCAACTGTTTCATCATTCAAACCTAAGTTCAAAATTGTTTCCATCATACCAGGCATTGAAACTCTAGCGCCTGATCTAACAGAAACTAACAATGGATTAGTTTTATCGCCAAATTTTTTACCTGCTTGAGCTTCAACTTCTTTCAAATAATATTTAACTTCATCCATCAAACCTTCTGGCATTTTGTTACCGTTGTTGATGTATTCCATACAGGTTGCTGTTGTAATAGTCAATCCCGGAGGAACAGGAAGTCCCAAATTGGTCATTTCAGCAAGGTTAGCGCCTTTCCCGCCTAATTCTGCACGCATATTTGCGTTACCTTCCTTGAACAACCATACACGTTTTTCACTCATAATTTTCTTTCTCCTTTTAGATATAAATATCACATTTAATACTTACTGAAAAAATCCTATCATGAACATAAACAGATACAAATACATGCCAAGAATTTTCTTAAAATATTTATACAAAAAGAAGTATTATACTAAACTTTAAACTTCTGCTCCGCCATCATTTTTTATTTTTTCAAGAACTTTTTTTGAACCTTCAATCTGATTTTCATATTCAAGAACAAATGCATTTGCTTCTCGTTCTCTTGAAATCGCTTCTTGGATTTCCATTATAGATTCCATAGAAAGCCTCTTCATTGCCTCTTTTGAATTATCAGCAATAAACATTTTTAATTTTCTTCGTGAATTGTAATCAAAACCGCCAAGACCTGATTTCATAGAATACCAACGATGAAAATTGTGTAAAAGATAAGACTTATTTATAGAATCATCTTTACGCAGAACAAAAATAGCTTCTGTTTTTAATTTGAATCCTTGACCTGTAAATATAGATAAAATTAATGCTGAAAGACCTTCTTGAGGGCAAATAAACCCTTCTTCTTCCCCTATAAAAGCGAGCAATTTATTAGGTGAATCCATTCTAAATATAGGAGTTTTTGCGGCTCTAACATAATTTAAAAGTAATTCCGGTTCACATTTTGTAGTTTTTACTATTGCGGAAACATTTTCCTTAATTTCTCTTATCTTATCTTGAGTTTGAGCATTGAAAGTAGCTTTAGAACCATTTGCAAGAATAGTTTTAGTTGTTGTATTTACAAAAGTATTTTTCGTAAGTTTTTCTATATCTTTAGATATTTGCCTTTTTTTTCTTAATAAAAAAAACTTTCTTATCCTATTAATAATTCCGCTCATAATGTAAGATTACACTATGGCGAAATTATTTTACACCTCTATATATAGGATTATTTTTTATCCGATAATATATTTTATTAATGTTCTTACGCCCACACCTGTTGCACCTTTAGAAAATTCTTTTTGCCCTTTTTCAAGAAACGCAGTACCGGCGACATCAAGATGAGCCCATTTAACATTATCTGTAACAAATTCTTTTAAAAACATTCCCGCTGCAGACGCCCCGCCATAACGAGTTCCGGTATTTTTCATGTCTGCAACATCACTGTCCATATTATCTCTATATTCTTGAAACATAGGAAGTGCCCAGAATTTTTCACCGGCTTCATTCGCCTTATCAATAATATGATTAACAAAACCATCATTATTTCCCATAATTCCGGAAGCGGCTGTTCCTAATGCAACCATGCAAGCACCTGTTAAAGTTGCAATATCCACAACTTCATCAACATCAAGTCCGCAAGCATAGCACAACGCATCAGCAAGTGTTAAACGTCCTTCGGCATCTGTATTGTCAACTTCTATAGTTTTGCCATTCATTGCAGTTAATATATCCCCCGGCTTATACGAACTACCCGAAGGCATATTTTCACAAGCAGCAATGATTCCGTGAACTTCCACATCAGGTTTTAATTTATTCAGCGCTTTCATAACACCAAGAACACAGGCAGCTCCTGACATATCATCTTTCATTGTTAACATTGAAGATGCAGGTTTAATATCCAATCCGCCACTATCAAAACAAATTCCCTTGCCGATAATTGCAATTCTTTTTCTTGGATTTTTTACAGAATACTTCATATGAATAAATTTTGGAGGTTCTACACTACCTTGCCCAACAGCAAGATAAGCTCCCATTCCCATATCTTCAACTTTTACTTTATCAAAAACTTCTGTTTCAATTCCTTCTAAATTTTGTGCAATTTCAGCTAATTTTGAAGGAGTCGCAAATGCTGCAGGTTCGTTTGACAAATTACGAGCGAATTTTAAAGCCTCAGATACAATTTTTGCTCTCTCAACTAAATCCACATCAACATCTGACAAATAAAGTTCACTAATTCTATGTTCTTTTTCGTTTTTATACTTATCAAAATGATAATTTGCGATAGAAGCTCCTAAAACAGCAGGACCACCATAATTGAAATGCGTCGTTAAATCTATTGCAACTTTTTTTGCTTTCAATACCGAACATTTTTTAACAGCTTTAGCGATATTTTCTCTAATTACATTATTATCGATTTTTTCTTCTTCGCCTAAACCGACAACCATAATATTTTGAGCCGGATATTCATTGTGTGTATGAATTGTAAAAATTTCACCCGGCTTTCCTTCAAAACTTTCCGGTAAAAATTTGTTAGCTAAATCATTTGATGTTTTACAACCCGAGTTTTTGTTAATTATTAAAACATCACATTCTACATTTTTTGCACTATCGACAATCTTAATTTCCATAAAACTCTCCTTTTTACAAAAGGATTATAACATTTAAAAAATATTTTGACGAATTATTAATAAAAAAAGTAAGGAATCTATCTGATTTTTGTTAAATGTTGTTATTCTGAAATGATTTCAAAATCTATTTTCTTTAACGATAGTAACATAACAGAGCACAGAGTAAAAAATTTCTATACAATCCCCTTCCCTTGTTAGGGAAGGAAGAATCTGTAACGATCTTAGCAGCCTCTGCGAACTACTTCGCTACGCAAACCGTACAGATTCGCGAA
>FLNU01000036.1_pt1 | contig 25236 bp, 21 predicted proteins | sample 1140361 | NCBI WGS metagenome assembly FLNU01 (sample SAMEA3878206, study PRJEB12797) | bioreactor metagenome | biome: Moose rumen | place: Sweden | collected 2011-10 | reverse complement strand
ACTCAATAATAAATCTATGATAAAACATTTTCTTCTCATGACCATGGCAATGATGGCTGTGGTAACAAGTGTGTTCGCTCAATATGACGGGAATATTTTGAAAGGTAAGAAATGGGCTGTCTGTGGCGACAGCTTTTCGTCTGGAGATTTCAAAGGCGGTACCGACGACTATATCATTCACGGGGGACGCTACGACGGTAAGAAAGCAGTGTATGGCTACCTGATTGCCAACCGCAACGACATGGAGGTGCAGGACTTCACCCGTGGAGGTCGCACCATGGCTATGCCGGCAGAGGGCAACTTCACCAATGCTTTCAGTAACGAGCTTTACAAGCAGATTGACCAAGACGTGGATTATATCACCCTCTATTTCGGCATCAACGACTCCCATCATGCCGGAATCGGCAAGGATGGAGAAGTGACAAACGGATATATACCGCTCGGAACCATCGACGACACCAACACCGCTACTTTCTATGGGGCATGGAATGTTGTGATGCAGTATCTTATTGAGCATCATCCGTTCGCACATATCGGTATCATCATCTCCAACGGCTGTGGCGTGAAGGAATATCCTGAAGCGGAAATTGCCATCGCAAAGAAATATGGTATCCCGTATCTCAACCTCAATGGCGACGGGCGTACGCCGGCCATGATCCGCGCTGTCAACCCCGACCTCGACCCGGCTGTGCTTCAGATGCGTAACGAGGCTATGAAAGTGGGCGGGAAGAATATGCACCCGAACGTGAAAGCACATGCTTTCGAAGCCGACTTCATAGAGGCTTGGCTCAGAGGGTTGTAAAGTTGACAGTTGACAGTTCTATCTTTTAAGGCTCAAAAATAACATCGTTCGGCAAAATCAAATTTAAAACTTCGTTTTATTTGCTTTTGCGCTCACTTATTCGTATCTTTGCAATTTTGAAGGAACCAAACGGTGGATTATATGCGAATAGTCAAATATATACGGATGTTGTTGTGCCTCTTTGCGATGGCAGTGAACGGCAGGGCACAGGAACTGGCGGAGAACTCAGGGCAGACTGACGCTTTGGCTGCGACGGACTCTGTGGCCGACGGCTTGCAGATAGCCGTCATCACTTGCGACCCGGGTCCTGACGCCTACCAGATGTTCGGACATACGGCCATCAGGGTGAAAGACCTCAACAACCCTATCTATGACTTCGTGTACAATTATGGCGTGTTCGACAGCCGCAGAGACAATTTCATCTACAGCTTTGTACGTGGCGAGACAGACTATGTGCTTGCGGTGGATCCTGCCTCACATTTCCTTGACAAATATTCTTATGGCTATGGCATCGGCATGCGTGAGCAGATACTTGACCTCACACCGGAGGAGAAAATTCAGCTGACCAAACTGCTGGAGATTAACGCACTGCCAGAGAACCGTACCTACCGCTATAACTTCCTTTATGACAACTGCACCACCCGCGCTACCGATATCATCGCGAAGGCGATTGAGCAGAACGGCGGTAAGGTAGTGTACGAGCAACGGGGGGAGGACTACGAGAAGACCACGTTCCGCGATATTCTCCACCGCTTTACCGCAGTGGCTCCGTGGACCGAGTTCGGCATCGACTTCGTGCTGGGGGCAGAGGTGGACAAACCGCGTTCCCAACAACAGCAAATGTTTATCCCGTCGATTTATGAGGAAGAGATCGATGCAGCCCATATAGAAGATCCGGAAGGGGTGGGGAAGGACATAGTGGCTTCAAAGACTACTATCGAACCGAAGACGCTGATGAAGCAAAACCCCGACTTCCCGCTCTCACCATTCTGGACATTCATGCTCACACTTCTGTTTGTATGCGTGATGGCAGTGGTGGATATCCGGCGGGAGAGACTGTCGTCATGGATTGACATCACAGGCTTCTTCATCCGCGGACTGGCAGGATTCACCGTGGCATTCCTGTTTTTCTTCTCCGAGCATCCCGCAGTAGGCAGCAACTGGCTGGTCGTTGCTTTCAACCCGATCGTGTTCATCATGATACCCGATGTGGTATTCTCGACGTGGCAGAAGCGGTTTATGGCTGGCATCACCATCGGAGGGAAGAGTTACGACTGGTTCGAACTGGTCAATTTGGCAGTACTTATCTTCACATTGCTGCTGTTTGTTCTGCCATTGCAGACACTGAACATCGCCATGCTGCCGCTGGTATTGACTTTGCTCGTACGGTGTGTTACAAGAATTATTGTGTTAACGAAAATAATAAACTAATCAATAAATAATGGGATTCAACAGTTTTTTAAGTAAGATGTTCGGCAACAAGGCATCACGCGACCTCAAGGCGCTCATGCCGGTTGTCGAGAAAGTGAATGCGGTATATCCGGATATAGAGAGACTCTCCAACGACGAACTCCGTGCCAAGACCGATGAGATCAAGGCGGCACTACAGGAGGCAGTACGGCCGAAGAGGGAGGAGATAGAGAAACTCAGTGCGAAAATCCAGGAGACGGAAATTGAGAAGCGTCAGCCTATTTTCGACGAGATAGACAAGAAAGAGAAAGAAATTCTCGATATATTTGAGGATGAGCTCAACGACTACCTGCCGGTGGTGTTCGCTATCGTGAAGGAGACGGCTAAGCGCTTTGCTGAGAATGAGGACATCGAAGTGACTGCCACCGATTTCGACCGCGAGCTGGCTCAGAACCACGATTTCGTGGATCTGGAAGGCGACAAGGCCGTCTGGCACAACAGATGGGTGGCAGGCGGCAACGAGACGGTGTGGAACATGATCCACTACGACGTGCAGCTCATCGGTGGCGCTGTGCTCCATCAGGGTAAGATTGCCGAAATGGCTACGGGTGAGGGTAAGACTCTCGTGGCTACGCTCCCTGTCTTCCTCAACGCACTCACACGAAACGGTGTGCATGTGGTGACCGTCAACGACTACCTGGCCAAGCGTGACTCCGAGTGGATGGGGCCGCTCTATATGTTCCATGGGCTCTCTGTCGATTGTATCGACAAACACCGCCCGAATTCCGACGAGCGACGCAAAGCCTATCAGGCGGATATCACATTCGGTACGAACAATGAGTTCGGCTTCGACTACCTCCGCGACAACATGGCGATGAATCCGGCTGAGCTCGTACAGCGGGCACACAACTATGCCATCGTCGATGAGGTGGACTCCGTGCTCATCGACGACGCGCGTACTCCGCTTATCATCTCAGGTCCGGTGCCGAAGGGTGAGGTGCAGATGTTTGAGGAGTTTTGCCCGATTGTGGAGAAGTTGGTGGAAGCTCAGAGAAAACTGACCAACGAATACCTGGCCACGGCAAAGAAGCAGATCTACTCCGACGACCAGAAAGAGGTGGAGGCCGGATTCCTCGCTCTCTTCAGAGCCTATAAGGGTATGCCGCGCAACAACGCCCTCATTAAGTTCCTCTCTGAGGACGGTATCAAGACCGGACTCCTCAAGACGGAGGCTATCTATATGGAGAACAACAACCGGCGTATGCCAGAGGCTACCGACCCGCTCTTCTTCGTGGTGGAGGAGAAATTCAAGTCGGTGGAGATGACTGATAAGGGTAACCAGCTCGTGGCGAAGCTGAAGAACGACGACGAGTTCTTCGTGCTCCCTGATATCGCAGCCCAGCTGGCCGACCTCGATGCACAGAACCTTTCCGATGAGGAGCGTCTGGAGAAGAAAGATCAGGCGATGCAGGACTATGCCGTGAAGTCGGAACGTGTGCACACCATGCAGCAGCTGCTCAAGGCCTACACCATGTTTATCAAGGATGACGACTACGTGATTATCGACGGTGAGGTGAAGATCGTGGATGAGCAGACCGGACGTATCATGGAGGGTCGCCGCTGGAGCGACGGTCTCCATCAGGCCGTGGAGGCCAAGGAGCGCGTGAAGGTGGAGGCGGCCACACAGACCTTCGCCACCATCACCCTGCAGAACTACTTCCGTATGTACCACAAGTTGGCAGGTATGACCGGTACGGCCATCACCGAGGCTGGTGAGTTCTGGGATATCTACAAGCTTGATGTTGTGGAGATTCCTACCAACAAGCCGGTAATCCGCGTCGATATGAACGACCGTGTCTATCGCACAAACCGCGAGAAATACAAAGCGGTGATTGAAGAAATTCAGAACATGGTCAACCAGGGAAGGCCGGTGCTCGTGGGTACCACCTCCGTGGAAATATCGGAGATGCTCTCCAAGATGCTGACCATGCGTAAGATAGAACATAACGTGCTCAACGCAAAGCTCCACCAGAAGGAGGCCGACATCGTGGCACAGGCCGGACAGAAATCCATCGTCACCATCGCCACCAACATGGCCGGTCGTGGTACCGACATCAAGCTGTCGCCTGAGGTGAAGGCGGCAGGAGGTCTGGCCATCATCGGTACGGAGCGCCATGAGAGCCGACGCGTGGACCGTCAGTTGCGCGGACGTTCCGGACGTCAGGGCGACCCGGGTTCATCCGTCTTCTATGTGTCGCTCGAGGATAAGCTCATGCGTCTGTTCGCTTCCGACCGTATTTCGGGCATCATGGACAAACTCGGATTCAAGGAGGGCGAGATGATTGAGCACAACATGATCAACAAGTCGATTGAGCGTGCCCAGAAGAAAGTGGAGGAGAACCACTTCGGTGTACGTAAGCGCCTGCTTGAATACGACGACGTGATGAATAAGCAGCGTAAGGTGATTTACGAGCGCCGCCGACATGCACTCATGGGACAGCGTATCGGTATGGATATCTCCAACATGCTCTGGGACCGCGTGGTCAACGTGCTGGAGAACAACGACTACGAAGGTTGCAAGGAGATGTTCCTCACACTCTTCGCCATGGAGTATCCGTTCAATGCGGAACAGCATGAGGACATCAGCCGCGACAAACGTGAAGACCAGGCTTTCGACAAAGTTCTGGAGACCTTCAAGGAGCGTGGCGACCGTCTGGCACGTAACGCATACCCTGTCATCAAGGATGTCTATGAGAACCGCGGTCGTCAGTATGAGAATATCCTTGTGCCGCTGACCGACGGACGACGCACCTACCAGATCTCTGTGTCGCTGAAAGAGGCTTATGAGACAGAAGGAAAGAACATCGTGACAGCCTTCGAGAAGGCTCTTCTGCTTCACACTATCGATGAGGCATGGAAAGAAAACCTCCGCGCACTCGACGAACTGCAGCATTCTGTACAGAACGCAAGTTATGAGCAGAAAGACCCGCTTTTGATCTACAAGCTGGAGTCGGTAACCCTCTTCGACAATATGATCAATGAGATCAACGACAATACGGTGAGCGTGCTTATGCGTGTAAACCTCCCGATGCAGAACCCGGAACAGCTGCGTCAGGCACCGAACCTGCCACAGCGCCGCCAGCAGACCACCGAGCATAAGGAGAATCTCGACGAGCTCTCCGAAACTCAGAAGGCGATGCAGAAAGCAGCAGCCAGCGCAGGCGCCAACCGCGGACAGGCGCCACAGCAGCGTACACCGGTGGTGAACAACGGACCGAAGGTGGGACGAAATGATCCGTGTCCGTGTGGCTCGGGCAAGAAATACAAACAATGTCACGGAAAAGGAGTTGTATAATGAAAAAAATCATCGTAGCTATCGACGGCTTCTCGTCGTGCGGTAAGAGCACCATGGCGAAGGAGCTGGCCAAGAGGGTGGGTTATATCTATGTTGATACGGGGGCTATGTACCGCGTCGTCACCCTTTATGCCCTCCGCAACAATATGGTCCTCGGAGAAGGGGAAGAGAAGACGGTGGATGAGCCGCTGCTGAAAGAGCATATCGACCAGGGAAAGATTGCTGTCAGCTTCAAGCTGAATCTTGAGACCAACCTGCCGCTGGTTTGCCTCAACGGCGAGGTGGTGGAGGATGAAATCCGCTCGCTCACCGTATCTAATAACGTGAGTATGGTTTCTGCCATTCCGTTCGTTCGTGAGTTCCTCACCTCCCAGCAGAAAGCGATGGGACGACGTAAAGGAATCGTGATGGACGGCCGTGATATCGGCACCGCAGTGTTTCCGAAGGCCGAACTGAAGATATTCCTCACCGCATCTCCTGAAATCCGTGCCCGGCGCCGTTTCGACGAGATGGTGGCGAAAGGGGATACAGAGGTGAAGTTCGAGGATGTGCTGAAAAACGTGCAGGAGCGTGACTATATCGACTCCCATCGCGAGGTGGCTCCCCTCCGTCAGGCAGATGATGCCATCGTCATCGACAACTCCCACCTCACCAAAGACGAGCAGAACGAGCTTCTCTACAGCTATTTCCAGCAAGCAGTTAAAAGTTAAAGGGCTAAAGTTCCAAGTTCAAATCTCAAAGTTCAAAGTTCAAAATGTTGTACGTAGCCCATCACCTGTAGGGCCTTACTTTATGTATGGCCGAAAAAGGTGAGAGGTGAGAGGTTTTAGTTCCAAGTACCAAGTTCAAAGTACCAAGTTCAAAGTATAAGTGTTTGTTGAAATCGATGAGGGATCCGGTTTCTGCTTTGGTGTGACTACCGCCATCCGTAAGGCAGAGGAGGAACTGGCAAAAGAGGATAACCTCTATTGCCTGGGTGATATTGTGCACAACGGGATGGAGTGCGACCGGCTGAGAAAATTGGGACTGGAATCGGTGGAATATGATGAGATGGAGCAACTGCATGACGCAAAAATCCTGTTCCGTGCTCATGGAGAACCTCCTGCCACCTACGTGAGAGCAAGGCAGAACAACCTCACTGTCATCGACGCCACCTGTCCCGTGGTGCTCAACCTACAACGGCGGATCAAACGGGAATACGACGAGGATATACAACACTTGACTCAGATAGTTATATATGGGAAGAATGGTCATGCTGAGGTGATTGGACTGGTGGGGCAGACAGAAGGAAATGCCATCGTCATCGAGAACAAGGATGACATAACAAAGTTGGATTTCACAAAAAACATCTCCCTCTATTCACAGACCACCAAGTCGCTCGAGGGGTTCAAAGAAATTGTGGAGCTTATCAAGCAGAAGATGAATGCGTCTATAGAGCATGGACGCAATGAGTTCCATAACCCTCAAGGACAAGTGTTTAAATTCTTTGACACCATCTGCCGTCAGGTGGCGAACCGCATCTCTGACATCCGCCATTTTGCTGAACGGCACGACGTGGTTATTTTTGTGGCAGGTACGAAAAGCAGCAACGGCAGGGTTCTCTTCGACGAATGCCATAAGGTGAACGAAAGCTCCTACCTTGTGGAACAGCCGTCTGAAATCCAGCCTGATTGGTTCGTCGGAGCCGAGTCCGTCGGCATATGTGGTGCCACCTCCACCCCAAAATGGCTGATGGAGCAATGCAAAGCGTTTGTAAATAGTTGTCAGTTGACAGTTGATAGTTGACAGTTGCACCGTAGCCCAACCGCTGTAGGGCCTTACTTTATGTATGGCCGGAAAAAGGTGAGAGGTGAGAGTGGAGAGGTGAGAGGTTTTAGTTTCAAAGTTCAAATCTCAAAGTTCAAAGTTCAAAGTTCCAGTGTTTCACTTCAAACAATTCTCAGTACGCCACGACCGTTGTGCCATGAAAGTGGGCACTGACGGGGTGTTGCTTGGTGCTTGGTGTGATGTGGGGAACAGACAACGGATTCTCGATGTGGGCACCGGTACCGGACTGATAGCCCTGATGGTGGCACAGCGTAATGCCGAAGCACAAATCACAGCCATTGATATCGACCAGGATGCGGTGGAGCAGGCGAGGGAGAATGTGGAGGCTTCCCCGTGGAATGACCGGATTGCCATTCGTCAATGTGATTTTACCAGTCCGTCCGAAATCTATGGCGATCGGTTCGACCTTATCGTAAGCAATCCGCCTTTCTTCAAGGAACAGGTACATTCCGACGATGAGAAACGGGATATCGCACGCAGCAGCGACGCATTGCCTCTGAAAGCGTTAATCGGTAATGCGGCATCTCTGCTTACGGAGGACGGCATACTCTCGCTCATCCTTCCGTCACAGGTGGTGGATGAGGCGATAGGTGAGGCTGCCCTTTGTGGTTTGTATCTCTCCCGTCGTTGTGCGGTACGCACCAAAGCGTCAAAACCGTCGAAACGCAGTCTCCTGGAGTTCTCTAAATCCATTAAAAACACAGAAATCAGCGAACTCGTATTAAACGATGCCGACAATTTGCGGTCGAATAATTATAGAATACTAACGGAAGAATTTTATCTCTAACCCAATTTTTATGAATACAAAGCCTTTTTTACTGATTGCTCTCATGTCGATAGCAATCACTTGTTATTCACAAGTACAGACAGATGCGGTGCAGTCGCCGCCTCGCCGCCGACAGGATTTCTCACCCAACCAGAGCGACTCCCTCCGTCAGCGGCGTCGGCAGGAGTTCCGTTTCGACGAGACCAATCCGAACGTGCACGACCCGGTGATAGCTTTCGAAAACGGCACCTATTATATATTCTCCACAGGCATGAATGTCAGCACTATGACCTCTAAAGACCTGAAGACATGGAAGCCTGGCCGTCCTGCATTGCCGGAGACACCGCAGTGGGCTGTCTCTCTTATCAACGGTTATCGTGGCCACACCTGGGCACCAGACATCATCCATGCGGGCGACAAGTGGTATCTCTATTACTCCTGCTCCACTTTCGGAAAGAACACATCTGCCATCGGTGTGGCCGTCAACAAGACCATCGATCCTGAGTCGCCCGACTTCAAATGGGAGGACTTAGGCTTGGTCATCAGTTCCCGCCGAGGCGACAACTACAACTGTATCGACCCGAATGTGTTTGTTGACGGTGACGGCACACCATGGATGACATTCGGCTCTTTCTGGGACGGCATCCAGCTCGTACGCCTGGAGAAAGACATGAAGACACCTGTAGGCAAGCCGGTGACCATCGCCCGTCACACCAACCCGGATGCCGTGAAAGAAGAGGGAATAGAGGCAAACAACAACGAGATTGAGGCTCCGTTTATCATCAAAGAAGGGAAATATTATTATCTGTTTGCCTCAGCAGGTCTTTGCTGCCGCGGCGCGAGAAGCACCTATCACACTATTGTGGGCCGCTCAAAGAAAATAGAAGGACCGTATGTCGACAATAAGGGCAAGAAAATGCTCAAAGGTGCGGGAACCCTTCTTATAGGGCGCGATGATAAGTATTACGGAGTGGGCCATAATGGTTTAGCTAATGTTAATGGTCAGTGGATTTTCGTGGCCCATGGCTACGACCGTGCTCTCAACGGAGCCTCGAAGCTGGTGGTCCGCAAACTGTCCTTTGAGAAAGGATGGCCCGTTCTTAGCGATAATTAGGATTGAGGCGTTTTGGTTAACTTATCCTCGTTTGGATATACCTCTGTCACTGGGAACGAGGACACCTCATCAGCTCAAACAATATCTAAATACCGCTTAAAAAACTCTCAACATACAACTCTCTACTTTCCAACTGCCTCTAACCTCTAAACCCTTTAGCCCTTTACCTATGGTATCAGCAGCGATGAATCACCGTAGCTGAGGAAGCGGAAATCATGGGAGAGCGCATAGTCGTAGATGGTGTGCCAGTCGCCGTCGACGAATGCGCTGACCAGCAAAAGCAATGTGGATAGTGGTTGGTGGAAGTTCGTCACCATACGGTGTACGATATGGTATTCATAGCCTGGGACTATGATAATCTGCGTGCTGGTGTGGAGTGCCTCCAGTCCGTTGCTGTCGAGATAATCCAAAATATTCTGCAGATAACGGAGTGTCAGCTTTGTATCCGACGGCTCATCCTCTTCGTAAGGCTCCCACTGATCCACGTGCAGTTCTTCCTCACTCAAATCCGGGTTCTTCTCCAATTTCCTACCGATATAATAAAGGCTTTCAAGTGTACGTACCGAGGTGGTTCCCACTGCGGTGGCCTCACCTCCGTGAGCAATCAGTTTCTCGATGGTCTGCCGCTTCACCACAATATATTCGGAGTGCATATCATGACCGGCAATCTCCTCACTCTTTACGGGTTTGAAGGTGCCGGCACCCACATGCAGGGTGAGTTCCTCACGGTCGATGCCCTTTTCATCGAGAGCATGGAGCACCCGCTCGGTGAAGTGGAGCCCGGCTGTAGGGGCAGCCACCGACCCCTTCACCTTCGAATAGACGGTCTGGTAAGTACGGTTGTCGCTCTCCTCAGTGCGGCGGTTGAGGTAGGGTGGGATAGGAATCTCACCACAGGCTTCCAGCACCTCTGAGAACGCCACGTCGGCTGCATCCCATGAGAAGCGGATGAGATGCTTGGTGCCGTCGTCGTTGCTATTTTCTGGTTTTGACAACCGCTCGGCATGGAACAGCACATCGCGTCCTACGATCTCGAGAGGCATGGTCAGCACGCCTTCTTTCCAGCGTTTCAGGTTGCCAATCATGCAGAGCCACTGGCATTCACCTTTCGATGCGAAGTTCTGCTGGTATTCCAGCGGTAGGAAAGGCTCCATGCAGAACACCTCGATGGTGGCTCCGGTGGCTTTCTGAAAACGCAGACGGGCCTGGATCACTTTCGTGTTGTTGAACACCATCAGGCTGCCTGTGGGGATATAGTCGTGTAGGGAAGTGAAGCGGTCTTCGCTTACCTCACCTCGGTTGTAAATCAGCAATTTGCTGGCATCACGTTCGCTCAGCGGATATTTGGCGATACGCGCATCTGGCAATTCATAATTAAAGTCCGCTATGCGGATATGTCTTGGATTATTCATTATTTTCAACCTTAACGTTAGCGTTAACTTTAACTTTTTAAACCTTTGAAACTATTCAAACCCTTTTCCGGTCATACATGAAGTAAGGTCCTACAGGTGACGGGCTACACTACAACTTTCGTATGTGCTACTTAGCCAGCTCCCTCTCTATGGGAGAGGGCGGGGGGAGAGGCTTACACAACAAAAGCCACTTCTTTAAATTCGTATCTGCGCAGGTGACCATCGGTGTCGCGTAGCACGAGGTGCCCTGATGGCTCCACATCTGCAATCTCAGCCATAAATAGGCCGTTGGCATCTTCATATGGATAGCATCCCCTGCGTCGGTAGAGCCATTGTTGATAGGTGGCATGCAACTGGGATGAGCCGCCGGCTTCCAATGTATTAAATAATTCTTCAAACCTGTTGATTAATCGTAGGAGTAAATCCTCCAAGTCGAACTCCTTGCCAAAAATCTGACGGAGTGACACAGGGTTAGGCGCATCACTCACGAAGTGTGTCTGATTCACATTCAGCCCCGTACCGATAATGCAGTTGAGAATTACTTTCCCCTGAAGATCGCACTCAATCAGTGTGCCACAAATCTTCTTGTCGTTGTAGTAGATATCGTTTGGCCATTTCACCCTGAATTGGCTTTCTTTGGCAGTTTCTGTACCTTCTACCTCGGCTAGAGTTTTGACTACGGCAAGTGCCATCGCTTCGCTGACGACAAACTGACGGGCGGGAGTGATATGAACAGGATGACATAAAACAGAGAACGAGAGGTTCTTGCCCTCCTCGCTCTCCCATGTGTTGCCGCGCTGACCTCGCCCGGCATACTGATCGTCGGCATCCACTAGCAGCAGACATTCTCCGGTCTCGCCGCGGTCAATCAGCCGACGGATATAGTTATTGGTGGAGTCCACCTTCTCCAAATGAATTCTTCGTATCATCCGATAAGGTTAAAACTCCAGACTCGACTCGCTTTTCTCTTTCATGCTACGGTATTTCTCCTCGTTGAACTCCCATTGAACGGGAATCCTGGAACTGGTGCCAGGCTCGCGCACAGACACTGAGTTGAGGATATGCAGGTTCGACATCTTACGATAGAAATTGCGCCGGTCGAACTTTACACCCAGAATCGTCTCGTACAGCGTCTGTAACTCAGGCATCGTAAAGGTCTTCGGCAGCAACTCGAAACCGATCGGCTCAAAATGAATCTTCTCTTTCAGACGTTTCAGCGCCATTTCCAGAATCTCCTCATGGTCGAATGCCAGTTTCGGAACCTCGTCGAGTGCAAACCAACGGGCGTCGGCTGCATCGTCGGCTCCCTTCACTTCTGCTATCTTCACCAGGGCATAAAAGGCGATGGTGATCACGCGCTCGCGCGGATCGCGGCCAGGAGTGGTGAAGGTGTGGAACTGCTCGATATAGGCGGTGTCAAGCCCTGTCTCTTCTTTCAGCTCACGCTTCGCACCCTCTTCGGCGCTCTCGTCCATCTTCATAAAGCCGCCAGGGAACGCCCACTGTCCTTTGAAAGGCTCGATGCCACGCTCCACCAGCAACACCTTCAGGTTCTTGCCGTCAAAACCGAAAATCACGCAGTCGGTGGTAATCGCTGCGTGTGGGTATTTATACCAATAACCGCCCATGATTTCCACACCGGCGGTCTGTCCTGTGATCTTTTCCAAGTCAACAGAAGATGATTTGAGCACATCCCTGAAATCAGGATGCATCCCTTCTGGTCCCATAATCCAATCCTTTCCTTTTAATTGTTCAACGTCCTGTCTCTATCGGAATCTTTATAGTTTCTTACTTTTAACCCTTTAACCTCTTACCCCTATTTCCCAATCAGCCCCAGCAGCATCTTTGATTTCTCATCACCGTTAGCTGAGTCCAGACGCAGCTCTTGCAATATGCGCTTGCCGTCCTTCTCGTGACGTACGGCACGCAGACACCATTGCTTAGCCTTCACCTTATCACCTTTCTTTATGTAATGCCGCGCCAATGCAAGCTCTGCATCGGCATTGTCCTGTGCGGCTGCTTTCTGAAACAGCTGGAATGCCTTCTCATCGTCTTCTGCCACACCTTTTCCTTTTTTGTAGCATCGGCCCAACTGGTACTGGCCTTTGTGGTAACCCTGTGCTGCCGCTTTCTGATACCACTGGAAAGCACGTACGTTATCCTCTGCCACGCCGTTCCCTTTGTCGAAAGCACGCCCCATTCGGTATTGAGCCTTCTTATGCCCTTTATCGGCGGCTGCCTTCAGTTTCGGCAGCGCCTCAGCATATTTCTTGGCGTCATACAGAACCTTTCCTTCTCTATATAGCTGTTCTGCGCTCTGTGCCATCATCGAGGCACAGCCCATCAGCATTGTCAGCAAAATTAAAATTTTTCTCATTAGTCTAAGTAAAAATAGTTTTGTTATATATGATGTTAGACATCTTTTTTCCACCATAGTTTATTCCTCATTCCTCATTCCTAATTATGTATATAAGTACCTCTTGATATTCCGCTTCGGCGTCTTTTCAAACTCCACGTCGCGCGACTCGAGTTTCGATACCTTGTAGAACGACGGCAGCATCGTGTTGATGCGTTTCAAGTAGCGGTCGAGCTGGCTGTTGAAGTCGTCGCGGGTCATGCCATGAGCGGTGAGCGTGTCGTCGGAAGTATAAACCAGACCAATGAGTTTCTGGTCGCGCTGAATCACCACGCATTCGTCAATCAGTGCATGAGATGTGAACTTCTCCTCAATCTCCTCCGGGTAGATGTTCTGTCCGTTGGCACCGAGCAGCATATTCTTCTGACGTCCGCGGATAAACACGTTGCCCTGACCGTCTATTGTGGCAAGGTCGCCTGTGTGGAGCCATCCGTCCTCGTCAATCGCCTCGCGGGTGGCTTCCTCATTCTTATAATAGCCGAGCATCACGTTGTCACCCCTCACCAGAATCTCACCTTCCACACAGGTTGGATCCTTACTGACGATTCTCAGCTCCATTCGTGGCACGCACTGGCCACACGAACCTTTGGCAAACTTATGGTAATCGCGGTAGCAGATGATCGGACCGCATTCGGTCATCCCGTAGCCTACGGTATAAGGGAAATGGCAGTCGTGCAGGAAATTCTCCACGTCCTGGTTGAATGCGGCTCCTCCGATAATCAGTTCATAGAATTTACCGCCGAAGAAATCAATGATTCTCTGACGTATCTTCTTGTATATCATCCGTTTCATAAATGGGATGGCGAGCAGGCTCTGCGTACGCAGTGTCTTCAGTTTCGGGAAAACACGGCTCTGGATGATTTTCTCCACGATAAGCGGTACGCATATCACCACGTCGGGTTTCACGTCGGAGAGTGCTTTTGCCAATACGGTGGGACTTGGCGCTTTCGTGAGGAAATGGATGTGACCGCCCATACAGAGCTCATAGATAAACTCAAACGAGAAACCGTACATATGAGCCATCGGCAAAAGTGACAGAATATTGCAACGCTCTTTCAATCCGAGTTTCTCATCGGCGAAAGCGATGTTCGACCATATACAGCGATAAGGCAACATCACACCCTTGCTGTTACCGGTTGAACCGGAAGTGTAATTGATGATGGCAAGCTCTTCGGGGTCGTCGTCGAAATAACGGACTTCCTCCGGCCTCATATCAAATTCGGTCACTTTCTCACCGACAATGTTGATGTCAACGAACTGACAGTTGGCCATTCGGGGATCCTCCTCGCCTTCTAGCGCTGCTGTTATCTTACGCTGCATCAATGGGCTGCAGAAGAGCATCTTGGCATCAGAGTGATGGGTGACGTTCACAATCTGTTCACCGTTAAAGTCTGCCAGAATTGGCACTGCCACAGCTCCATAGGTCATCACTGAGAGAAAGGTGATACCCCAACAGCTGGAATTCTTGTCACAAATAGCGATTTTGTCGCCTTTCTTTATTCCCTGATTCTCGAAGTACTGATGCATCTTGGAAATCTGCAGAGCTAGCTCGTGGAAGGTGAACAGTACGTCCGTGCCGTAATCCGACAAAGCGGGCAGCTCCCAATGGTTTTTGATGGAAGCTTCCAACACCCTCATCATTGAGCGGGTATTCTGTATATAATCCATTGAATATCCAGTATTTTGCATTTACAATAATTCTTTTGCGACAAAAATACGCAAAATTTGTCATACTAAAAAATTTCAGACATAAAAAATCATTCATACGTATTTTGTTTGACACTCATTTCCGTTATTTTCACAAAATCATTATCTTTGCAAGTAAAATAAAAACAAAGGTATGAAAAAACTATTTTTATTCTTTTTGTTGAGCGCATTCACGATACTCAACACGCTTGCCCAGGACAAAAACGATGCCATCTGGAAAGATATCAACGGAGTGAGAGATGTCACCCTCGACTCACTGGCCAAGGCTAATCAGGCCCGTCCGGTCAGCGGATCATCCAGAAAAGGCAATAATCCAGTACTGTTCCTCGTGGGCAACTCCACCATGCGTAACGGTACACTCGGCAACGGCAACAACGGCCAGTGGGGATGGGGCTATTTCGAGCATCTCTTCTTCGATGACAGTAGAATTAGCGTGGAAAACCACGCACTGGGCGGTACCAGTCCACGCACCTTTTACAACCAGCTTTGGAAGCCAGTATCGGAAGGCATCCGGCCAGGCGACTATGTGGTGCTCGAACTCGGACATAACGACAACGGACCGATTGATGAGAACCGCGCGCGCTCCAGCTACAAGAGCCCGAAAAACAATGGCGGACCTTACGACCGGTTCCTCACCGAGGACTCCACTGTCGTGACCATTAAAGAAAATGGCCGTGTGGAGACCGTCTATACCTTTGGCGGCTATCTTCGCCGTTTCGTGGCTGATATCAGGTCCAAGGGAGCAACTCCTATCCTGCTCACACTCACCCCGCGTAATGCCTACGAGCAGGATGACACCAACAAGGTGGACCGCAAGCTCACCACCTTCACTCCGTGGATTAAAGCCATGGCGGAGGAACTCCACACACCGTTCATTGATCTCAACGACATATCTGCCCTGAAGCTGGAGAGCTATGGTAAGCATAAAGCCAATTACCATTTCTTCGGTGATAAGATTCACTCATCGGCATTCGGCGCGAAAATGAATGCGGCCAGTTTTGCAGAGGGACTTGATGCCTGTGAAGACCCGCAGGTGGCAGAACTGAAATCTTTCCTCATCCAGGGCCGTGTACATCCGCAGTCCATCCTGCAGCTACATCCCGACTGGGTGGTGACGAAGACCACCAAGAAGAGCGACGGCAAGAAAAAACCGCGGGTGTTCCTTGCGGGCGACTCAACCGGTAAGAACGCCGACAAAGACCCGAACGGAATGTGGGGATGGGGTTCACAGGCTGCCACCATCTTCGACGGTGATAAATGTACGTTCGTCAACTGTGCGAAAGCAGGGCGTTCCACGCGCACATTCCTTGAGGAGGGACGATGGGATGAGATATATAACTCACTCGAACCGGGCGACTATGTGCTGCTGCAGTTCGGACACAACGACATCAGCGGTATCGACAAGCCGAAATATCGTGGTGTGATTGCCACTGCCGACGACACTTGCCACGTGTATAAGATGCAGGAGGACGGACGCTATGAGGTAATCTATTCCTTCGGGTGGTATCTCAAGAAATTTATTGAGGACACCCGTGAGAAAGGCGCCACTCCGATTCTGCTCAGCCTCACACCACGTAACGAATGGCCTAAGGGAAAGGTGGAACGCCGCAACGACTCTTACGGGAAATGGTACCGGCAGGTGGTGGAGGAGACTGGCGTGGACTTCGTCGATATCCACAACATCACCGCTGATGCGCTCGATAAGATGGGACGCGAGAAGGCGGCTGCCATGTTCAACAATGACCATACCCACACCTCCCTTCAAGGCGCACAGCTCAACTGCCAGAGCCTTGCAAAAGGCCTTAAAGCCATCAAGAGTCCGCTGCGCAAATGCCTGAAATAAAATAAACTGTTACTTCAGAGCAAACTCTCAACGGCAATCATTTCTCTGAACCTAAAACTGCCTCTAAACTCTAAACTCTAAACTAAATGAAGATAGGTGATAAAGTGCGCTTCCTCAGCGATGTGGGAGGCGGTATTGTAAAAGGATTTCAAGGTAAGAATATTGTTTTGGTGGAAGATGAGGACGGTTTTGAAGTGCCGGCACTTATCTCAGATGTCGTGGTGATTACCACCGACGACTATAACATCGCGAAAGTGGATACCATGGGGCGGAATACTGCTCAGCAGTCTGCCGGCAAACCGTCTGTCTCTGCTCCGAAACCGATGAGTGAAGACGAGGAGATTGACCCTGCCGACCGTCCGATCACCTTTAAACCGAAGCCCGAGGAACGCAAGGACGGTGACCGTCTGACTGTCCTTCTCGCCTTTGTGCCTGTAGAACCAAAGGAATTCTCAAAAACATCGTTTGAGTGCTATCTCGTCAACGACTGCAACTACTATATCAACTACGTCTATTCATCGAAGGAGAATAACACCTACAAGTTGCGCGCTCAGGGTACGGTGGCGCCAAACACGAAGGTGTTCATCGAAGAATTTGACCACTCCATGCTCAACGATATGGAGAGGGTAGGGGTGCAGCTTATTGCCTACAAGGAAGAAAAACCGTTCCTGCTCAAGCAGCCGGTTTGTGTTGACCTGCGTATCGACACCACCAAATTCTTTAAGTTCCACACCTTCCGCGAGAGCCTCTTTTTCGATGAGCCTACGCTGGAATACCCCATCGTGAAAGACGATGTGCCGGTGCGCTCAGTCTTTGTCAATCCGAAAGAACTGGAGAAGGCAATGGCGGAGAAAAACGACAACACCCGCGTGGTTCCTCAGCCGGCACGTATCTCAAGGAAAGCCAACGTCCATGAAATCGTGGAAGTGGACCTGCATGCCCATGAACTGCTCGAGACCACGGCTGGCATGTCGGCCGGTGACATCAAGGAATACCAGCTCGGTGTGTTCCGCAAGACCATGGAAAAACATATCCACCACAAAGGACAGCGTATCGTTTTCATCCACGGTAAAGGTGAAGGTGCACTGCGCAGCGCCATCCTCAGCGAACTCAAACACAAATACAAGAACTGCACATTCCAGGACGCCTCCTTCCAACAATACGGCTTCGGTGCCACCATGGTCATCATCCACTAGAATTACGGGGATGAAATATTATCAGGATTTGCAGGAATTACATAAAAAGAAATAATTCCCGAAATTCATGAGAAAAAAATCATGAACCTTTTCTTCCGAAGAGATATTCCTTGAAGATAGGACTGGTGCGGAGTATATTGCTTGTTATCAGGCAGAAAACAATGACAATCAATGCCATGCCGACGGAGAGGGTGATGTCAACCACGAAGTTAGGCTGGTTGGCATTCAGCCATGTTCCCACTTGTGGTAATTTGGGCAAGAAGATGAAATGGAGCAGGTAAACATCAAGTGTGCGCACCCCGATATACTGCAGACCTCTGCCCAGGCGGGTCTGGTGTGTGAAACAGTCCTGATAATGCCGGAAAAACATGATGACCATGCTTAGCAGTGTGTACATGGCAAGAGTCTTCGGCAGGTTCGTCCATTCCATACGCAGTGTGTGCCACTTGAAAATATCGGCACAGCAGAAGAAAGCCAACATGGCCATCAGAGGAAAGAACCCCTTTGTGTCGAACAGCCGTTCCACCTGATTCCAATATCTGTGGACGACGTTACCCATCAGGAAGAAATGGAAGAACTTCAGCGTCTCGTAAAGCGAACTGTACATCATGAAGTCGGTCTGATACCATTTGCCCAGCGTCTTCGGCAGATAGAGCGACACAGAGGCAAAGAGACTGACCGCCCATAAGATGACAATGGCACGGTTCTCCGATGCCTTCCCCAACCGCTGAGAAAGAGCGGCTGTCACGTAGTAGATAAGGAACATCTGAAGCAGTACCCAAGTGAACCAATACCCGCCCTTCGTGGGGCTGGCCATGGCTTTCATGAATGCGTCGCCGAACGGCAGTTTGCTTCTGAATATCAGGAAAAAACTCAGAAACACCAGGGCCGGAAACACCTGAACCTTCAACTTTTTCCACGACAAGGTGGCAAACCGTTTCGGAGTCCATATCCACTCTGCCTTATACGCCAGAAAGCCGCTCACAAAGAAAAAGAGCGGCATACGGAACAGCACCAGGAACGGCAACGACGAGGAGATTTTCTCCGACTCGCCAAATCCCATCTGCGACACATGGTAGGCTACCACCAGAATCATCGTGAATCCGCGCATGGCATCCAGCCATTCTATTCTGTGACGGTGGTCATCGGTCATGATGCAGCGCTATAAAGGATTTTTGTGAGTTTTTCAACAAAAAGGTCTGCCTGTTCCTTCGTCAGGCAGAGCGGCGGCAGCAGACGAATCACATTCGTGCCCGAGCAGCCGGTGAAGCAGTGTTCTTCAAACAGCAGACGGTTGCGGACCTCTTTGTATGGGATGTCCAGCTCAATGCCAATCATCAGGCCACGGCCACGGATGTCCACAACGTGTGGAAGGGATGCCTCCTTCAGACGGCTCATCAGATGATTGCCAACCACGGAGGCGTTTTTTACCAGGTTCTCCTCTTTCATCACATCGAGCACTGCAATCGCGGCAGCACAGGCCAGATGGTTGCCGCCGAAGGTGGTGCCCAGCTGACCGTAAACCGGACGGAACTCAGGCGAGATCAGTACGCCACCCATCGGAAAACCGTTTCCGATGCCTTTGGCCATGGTGATGATATCAGGCTTGACATCCAGATACTGGTGAGCGAAGAATTTACCGCTACGGCCGTAGCCACACTGTATCTCATCGCATATCAGCACCGTGTTGTGCTGCTCGCAAAGCTTCTTGACGGCAAACAGGAAGTCTTTATCAACCAGCCGGATGCCACCCACGCCCTGGATGCATTCGATGATGCAGGCACACACGTCGCCTTTGCTAATCTCCGCTTCCCATGCGTTCAGGTCGTTGAGGGGCAGGAACGTCACATGGCCGTTGGCGTTGATGGGAGCGATAATCTTAGGGTTGGCGGTTGACTCCACTGCCAGGGATGTGCGGCCGTGGAAAGCTTTTTCGAGAGCCAGCACGCGTGTGCGGCCGTTGTAGAACGATGCCAGCTTCAGCGCATTCTCGTTGGCTTCTGCACCGGAATTGATAAGAAACAGCTGATAGTCGTCATAGCCGCTCAGATATCCCAGACGGTCGGCCACCTCCTGCTGAAGCGGGTTTTTCACGGAATTGGAATAGAATCCCAGTCTCTTCACCTGCTCTGTCAGCATCTCCACATAGTGCGGATGGCTGTGGCCGATGGAGATTACAGCATGACCGCCATAGAGATCGAGATATTCCACACCTTTGTCATCCCACACCTGGCACCCTTTGCCTCGCTCTATCGTCACATCAAATAACGGATATACATCAAATAAATTCATAATCTATTGTTATTTTAATCATTCCTAATTCCTCATTCCTAATTGACTAACGTCGAACCTTGTCACGACTCGGCATAGCTCAAACCAGTTTGACTCTGCTCTCGCTGCTCCAAGGTTTCCTAATTAAAACTTAAAACCCACTGGCCTTCAGCCTCAGTCCTGTCGTCTCGTCAAGTCCAAACATCAGGTTCATGTTCTGAACAGCCTGACCGACAGCACCTTTCAGCAGGTTGTCAATCACTGATGTGATGACAGCCTTGTTGCCGAATTTGTCAATATGCACGAGTCCCTTGTTCGTGTTCACCACCTGTTTCAGGTCAATCGAACGGTCCACATAATGTGTGAAGGCCGCATCGGCATAGAAATCCTTATAGAGTGCTTCCAGCTGCGACTGGTCCGGGTTTCCGGCCGTCCCTTCCTCACCGTCGAAAGTTACCACCTCCGTGCAGAAAATCCCCCGTGGGAAATCACCGCGATAAGGAATAAAGTCAATGCTGGCATCCAGACTGCCCTGCAGTTCGCGTACACTCTGACGTATCTCATGCAGATGCTGGTGGCTGAACACCTTATAGGTGCTGATATTATTGTTACGCCAGGAGAAATGAGTGGTACTGCCCGGTTTCTGCCCGGCACCAGTACTGCCGGTGATGGCATTCACGCTCACATCGCGGGTGAGCAGACCGGCTTTGGCCAGCGGCAACAGACCCAGCTGGATGCAGGTGGCAAAACATCCCGGATTGGCCAGATGGTCACAATGGCAGATGGTATCCTTATGTATTTCAGGCAGGCCATAGACGAAATCATGGTCGTCGCCCGCGATGCGGAAATCCTGTGCCAGATCGATAATCTTCACGTACGACGGCACAGCATGTTCCTGAAGAAACGCGCGGCTCTTGCCATGACCGAAGCAGAGAAAGATCACATCCACCGCCTCGAACGGCATCTCGGAAGAGAACACCAGGTCGGTGTCACCCACCAGTCCTTCGTGCACATCACTCACTGGATTGCCCGCATTGCTCTCGCTGTTGGCAAACACAATCTCTGCCTCCGGATGATTCAGCAGCAGACGAATCAACTCACCGCCAGTATATCCTGCAGCTCCTAATATTCCAATCTTTATCATAAATAACCTGTGGAAGTTTAAAATCCAATAAATCGGTGCTGTCTGTGTTCAAAAGCAAAATACACTTTTCACTTACCTAACTCCTACCTCTCTCCAGGATGAGCCAGGTAGTAGGCTCTCAGTGCTGTGCTCGACACCTTAATGAAACCTTTGGCGTCTTCTCCGCTCCAGGCCTTGGCCGTCTCACCATATTCGCCCAGCTTGTTTTTCACCAGATCGTTAGGAGAGTCCACACCCACAGTCTGGAACATCAGCGGACGCAGTTCCAGTGTCACCTCTCCGGTCACGTTGCGCTGGCTGCTCAGCAGCATCGCTTCGATATCAGGCATCACCGGCTCCAGATACTGGCTCTCGTGGAGGAACATTCCATACCAGTTGCTCACCTGGTCTTTCCAGTATTGCTGCCATTTCGACAGCGTGTATTTCTCCAGGAAGCGGTGGGCGCCGATAATCAGCATAGGTGCAGCGGCCTCAAAACCCACACGACCCTTGATGCCGATGATGGTGTCGCCCACGTGGCAGTCTCGGCCGATGGCATAGGCGGCGCCGATCTCCTCCACTTTCTTGATGGCGGCAATCTTGTCGGTGAAGATCTCACCGTTCACGCTGCACAGCTCACCTTTCTCGAAGCCCAGCTTCAGCAGTTCAGGACCTTCTTTTGTCGGGTGTTTCAGATAGGCCGACTCAGGCAGTCCCTGAGTGGAGTCCAATATCTCGCCTCCACAGATGCTGGTGCCCCAGATGCCCACGTTGTAGGAGTATTTCAATTTTGCGAAGTCTGCATCAAACCCATTGGCGTTCAGATAATCCACCTCTTCCTGACGGCTCAGGTTGCGGTCACGGGTGAGGGTGATGATCTCTATGTTTGGGCACATCACCAGGAATGTCATGTCGAACCGGATCTGGTCGTTACCGGCTCCGGTTGAACCGTGTGCGATGGCGGCGGCACTGATTTCATTGGCATAGCGTGCGATGGCAATGGCCTGGAAGATACGCTCTGATGATACGGAGATCGGATAGCAGTTGTTTCGCAACACATTGCCGAACACCATGTATTTCAACGATTTCTCGTAGTATTCCTGTGTCACGTCGAGTGTCACATATTTTGTCGCCCCCAGTTTGTAGGCATTCTCCTCATTGGTCTTGAGCTGCTCATCGCTGAATCCACCGGTGTTGGCACAGGCGGCATGCACCTCATAACCCATCTCTTTTGCCAGATACATCACGGTGTACGATGTGTCGAGTCCACCGCTATAGGCAACAACAACTTTTTTCTTTTCCATTATAGTCTGTTTTTGTTTTTGTCTTTATATGTAAATAATGTCAACTCTCAACTGCCGGTTTCCCGCTTTCCTGTTCAGCGAATTTCTTACACATCTCAACGATGTCGGGCGGAAACTCAACAGGCAGCGGTTCGCCCACGTGGTCGTCGGGGTCATAAAGCATGGCAGTGCATACACAGTATTTCCGCTCCGTACGCGCCAGGATATCACAGTTGATACAGTGTGGGTCTTCGGGGGTGCCGCAACCGGCCCAGAAGGCATCGTCCTGTGTCAGTTGGGCGAATGTCACCGGCACATACCCAAGCCTTGTGTTGATTTTCATCACGGCTGCCTGGCTCGTCAGTCCGAAGAGCTTGGCATGAGGCCAGCGCAGACGGCTCAGCGTGAAAGCTGCCTCCTTGATGCGGGTGGCTAGGTGGTGCTGACGGAATTTCTCCACCACAATCAGTCCGGAATTGGCCACATACTCTTTGTTGCCCCAGCTCTCGATATAGCAGAAGCCGGCAAATTCCTTCTCATCGCCGCTCAGGGCGATAATGGCCTTACGTTCACGAATCTTGGTCATCAGGTATTCGTGGGTACGGGTGGCGATACCGCTTCCCCGCTTTTTGGCGGACTTGGTGATGGTCTCAAGGATGGTGTCGACATATTTCTCATGGGAGGCATCAGCCACCACAATCTCAATATCGTCGTCGTATTTCATTTCTAAACGTATTTTATTGTTTATTATTCTTTACAACCTATACGGGAAGAATTTCCGACAGAGCCTCTATCACTTCGCTATGCGCTACACCTTCCTCCGTGACGAACATGATGGTGTCGTCGCCGGCTATCGTTCCGATAATATGCGGAAGATTGGCGTTGTCGATATCATAGGCGATGCTGCTGGCATAGCCCGGACGAGTCTTGATGATACCGATGTTGCGGGAGAAACGCAGCGACACAAAGCCGGAGGTGCGGAGCATATCGCTGATGCTCGGCGGTTCTTTCACACGTTTATACATTGCGTTTGCAGGAAGCACATACACCGACTTGCCACTCAGACTGATGGCTTTCGACACTTTCATCTGCTTCAGGTCACGCGACAGGGTGGCCTGAGTCAAAGTGAATCCTTCTGCACGCAATGCCTGTATCAACTCATCCTGATTATTAATCTCACGGCTGGAGATTATCATCTTGATGGTGTTCAGACGATCATTTTTTACGCTCATAATGTATATTTATGTGTATATTATTTGCAAATCGGATGCAAATTTACAATAATTTTTGCATATACACAACATATTTTTGCATTTTTATGCAAAAATCCGAATATTTCTTTCATTTATGCATCCAATTTCCCCTATTACTAATATCTGAATACACTGTCAACCGTCAACTGTCAACTAAAACTCCGTCTCTCCCTCCACATAATTCTCCATATAGATATTCTTACCGTCGAACACGGCATAGGTGAAGAGATCGAACCAGTTGCCGAGAATCATCAGACGGCTTGTCTTATTAAGGAAGATGTCAACTTCTATATGGCGATGACCGAAGAGAAAATAGTTGATGGTGGGATGGGTCTTGAGATACTCTTTTGCATAAATCACCAACCCTTCCTTATCCTCGCCCATAAAGGCTTTCGGCTCGTAGTGTTTCTGCCGGCTGCTCTTTGCCCAGTTATAGCCAAAATCAATGAACCAGCGGGGATGAATTGTTTTGGCCAGACGACGAAGTGTGTGACTTTCGAAACATCTGTACATAAAACGGGTTTTCCAGTCATCATCCACTTTGTCGAGCTTATGACCATGTGCCAGATAGAACTCCTTGCCACATAGCTCAAATGTGCTGGCGCCGCGATGGATAATCACACCGCATTCCTTCTCCAGATAGTCGTCGCACCACATATCGTGGTTCCCCTCGAAGAAGTGAACTTCCACACCCATGTCGGTCAGCTCGCTGATCTTGCCAAGCAGACGGGTAAAACCTTTCGGAACCACATTCTTATACTCAAACCAGAAATCAAAGATGTCACCAAGCATATATACGGCTTCGGCTTTGTCTTTGATGGCGTCGAGAAAATTCACCAGCCGGCGCTCACGGGTGCGCTGATGCTTAAAGGCACGGCAGCCTAAGTGTGCATCGGATATAAAATAGTAATTCTTCATGATCACATCAGTCCAAGGTCCAACTTTGCTTCATCACTCATCATCTCCTTGTCCCACACGGGTTCGAACACCAACTCCACATCCACTTTGTTCACACCATGGATGGACTCCAGCTTCATGTGGATGTCTTCCATGATGAAGTCGGCGGCAGGACAGTTGGGAGCTGTGAGCGTCATCTCAACATGGATGTCGAAGTCGTCGTTCACATCTATACTGTAGATAAGTCCCAGATCATACACGTTGACTGGAATCTCAGGGTCGAACACAGTGCGGAGCATCTCCACAGCCTTCTCTTCAATATCGTATTTCGTCATATGATTTCCCATTGATAATTTTTTCTCAATCCTAATTGACTAACGTCGAACCTTGTCACGACTCGGCATAGCTCAAACCAGTTTGACTCTGCTCTCGCTGCTCCAAGGTTTCCTAATTCCTAATTATTTATTGAGTCCACTTGAAAAAGTGTTGTTTTTATAAATTTTATGATATTTCGGTTTTTTATTAGAAAATTTGGAGTGATTCTGACAAATGTCCGGTCAT
>FLNU01001246.1_pt1 | contig 25248 bp, 17 predicted proteins | sample 1140361 | NCBI WGS metagenome assembly FLNU01 (sample SAMEA3878206, study PRJEB12797) | bioreactor metagenome | biome: Moose rumen | place: Sweden | collected 2011-10 | reverse complement strand
ACGTTGGAAATTGCGAATAATAAGCAAGTCAGTGCCGAACAAAAAGCGGAAGTTATGTCCGAATTTTATCAAATGGCAATGGCTAGCGATTACATTTCGACGGGCGGTCTTGAATACGCGCAAAATGTTTTGGAAAAAGCACTCGGTTCAGATCGCGCTATGGATATTCTCAACCGCTTGACTACCAGCTTGCAAGTTCGTCCGTTCGACTTCTTACGTAAAACTGACCCTTCGCAACTTATGACATTTCTACAAAATGAACACCCTCAAACAATCGCGTTGGTTATGGCTTACCTTGAACCAGACCAAGCCGCTATCGTTATGAGTGGACTTGCCCCCGAATCGCAGGCTGACGTTGCCAAGCGTATTGCGATGATGGATAGAACTTCGCCGGATATTATTCGTGAAGTCGAAAGAGTTTTGGAGAAGAAACTTTCCGCAATGCTCAATCAAGATTTTACGACTGCGGGCGGTATTCCTGCTGTTGTCGAAGTTTTGAACCGCGTCGACCGTACAACAGAAAAGGCGATTATCGAACAGTTGGAAATGGACAATCCCGAACTTGCGGAAGAAATCAAAAAGCTTATGTTTGTATTCGAGGACATTGTACTTTTGGACGATCGTTCCTTACAGATGGTTTTGCGCGAAGTCGATACGAAAGATTTATCTTTGGCTATGAAGGCTACCCCGCAGGAAGTCGCGGAAAAGATTTTCAAGAATATGTCAAAACGCGCCGCAGATATGTTGCGTGAAGAGCTTGAATATATGGGACCCGTCAAGATTCGCGACGTTGAAGAAGCGCAAATGAAAGTCGTCAATATTATTCGTACACTTGAGGATAAGGGCGAAATTGTTATTGCACGTGGTCAAGGCGACGAAATGTTAGTATAAAAAATTCTTAATTCTAAATTCTACATTCTTAATTAAAAAAACTCCCCCGTCATTGGCGAGGGAATTTTTTATTTGGATTTAAAAATTTTTTACGCAGATTTTTTCTTAGTCGACATATTCCTAAACGTCAACCATAAAGGTCCGGCGATGAATATTGATGAGTAACAGCCGCTCGTAAAGCCGACTATCAGCGCAAATGCAAAATCTTTCGTCGTCTCTCCGCCAAAGAAAAATAATGCCGCCGTCGTAAATAAACACGTGAAGACCGTGTACAGTGAACGCGTCAAAGTTTGATAAATCGAACGGTTGACGAGTTCAGCAACATTGCCGCCTCGCTTAAAGTGCAATTTTAAATTTTCTCGTATCCTGTCAAAAATTACTATCGTATCGTTGATTGAGTAACCGACGATTGTTAAAAGTGCCGCTACAAATGACGAATCAACTTGCCTTTGAGTGAAGGAGAAAAACGCCAGTACAATTAAAATATCGTGTACCAACGCGATAACTGCCGCAACGCCGAATTTAAATTCAAATCTGTATGCGATATATAAAATTATCAGCACCCACGAAATTATCAATGCCATTACTGCGTTGAAAATTAATTCGCCGCCGATTGTCGCACCAACTTTTTCTTCGCGCAGGACTTCATAATTTCCGACATTTTCTTTAATCCCAGCCATAACTTCTTTGCGCTGAACTTCTTCCAAGTCAACCGTCCGAATCATTACGTTATTTGATTCCGCAACGTCCGAACTTTCGCCCGATAATTGAATTGTACTTCCGTCAAGCCCAAAAGGTCTAAGCGCATCGCGTACCGTCGAAATTGCTACGGGCTGTTCAAATTTTAAATCCATGATAGTGCCGCCCGTAAAGTCAATGCCAAAGTTAAAGCCGCGAACTGCCATTGAGATTAATCCCGGAATTATTATCAGCAGTGAAATTGTAAACCAAATTTTTGCGCGTCCTGCAATGTCGAATTTTGGCATTTATTTCACCGCCTTTTCATTTCTTACATCGAACAGTACAAAACCGTCTGCGCCGTATGCCGACGGACTTTCAATCACGCGAGAATTTACCAAAAGTTTTAACATAAATTGCGTTAAGGTTATAGCCGTGAACATTGAAAGCAAAACTCCCAAGCCAAGCGTTATTGCAAAGCCGCGTATATTTCCCGTGCCGAAGAAGAATAAAACTCCCGCCGCAATTATCGTCGTGGTGTTTGAATCAAAAATTGTCGTGAAGGCGCGTTTAAAGCCCATTTCCATTGCAAGGCGAATACTTTTACCTAATCTAAATTCTTCTTTGAAATGTTCAAAAATTAAAACATTGGCGTCAACTGCCATACCTATTGATAAAATTATTCCCGCGACGCCCGGCAATGTTAAAGTTGCGTCAAGCCCTTTTAAAATCGCAAGCAAAAGTAATGTGTACGCCATTAAGCTGATGTCCGCGATAAAGCCGCAAAGTCTGTAGAAAAGCAACATAAAAACTAAAACTGCCGCAATTCCTACGACGAAGGCAAATTCTGATTTATCCTTAGAATCTTGACCGAGTGAAGGTCCGACCGTGCGCGTTTCAATGATGTTGACTTTTACTGGCAATGCGCCGCTTCTTAACAAAACTGCTAAACGCTGAGCTTCTTCTAAATCACGTTGACCGGAAATTTCTGCGCGACCTCCAAGAATCGGTTCACGTACAACAGGATCAGTTAAAACTTCTCCGTCAAGCAGAATAGAAATTTTTCGCCCGACATTATTTAAAGTCGCGTCAGCAAATTTTTCTTTGCCCTCGTCGCTAAATTCAAGATTAACGACACTTTGATTATTTTGCTGATTCATAGCCGCCTGCGCGTCCTTCAAATCAGTACCCGTCAAAAGTGTAGTGCCCTCTTCGTCCTTGAACTCCAACATTGCCGTTTTACCAATCGTCTCAATCGCCTTGTCAGGGTCTTTAATGCCCGGCAATTCGATAATGACGCGGCGTTCACCTTCACGCTGAATAATCGGTTCAGTCAAGCCCAATTCATTTATGCGGCGTTCCATAATGCTTACAACGCGTTGCATGGCGTCTTCATTAACCTGCGCAATTTCGGTATCTTCCGCCTCAAGTACAACGTGAGTACCGCCCTGTAAGTCGAGCCCTTGACGAATCGAATTTGCTAACGGTCGAATAAATACTACGAATAATGCCACGATTGCAACCAAACAGATTAGCAATTTAGCTAATTGATCTTTCCTCACAAAATTTTCTCCCTTCGGAAAATGTTTTCGTTAAATATTACTACAATATTGAAATTTATACAAGATTTTTCGATTTAGGATTTTTTACGGTTAATTCTAAAAATTTTTTTTGGCATTTCCCGCAAATATGCTATAATAGCGAAAAATTTTTGAAAGGGGAATTTATTTGTCTGTAAAGACTGCGTTTCGCGTTCACTTCTACGACACCGACGAAATGGGCGTTGTCCACCACGCAAATTATATTCGTTGGTTTGAGACTGGGCGCGTTGAATATCTGCGAAAAATCGGCATTACCTTAACCGAAATGATGAATGACGGAATTTTATTTCCAATCACTGAAATTAGGGCAAAATATCTTCACGCCGCAAAGTTCGACGATGATTTAGAATTGGAGACTACCGCACTTGAACTTACGAAAGTTAAAATGGAGTTCGATTATAAAATTCGTCGGCAAATTGACGGAGAAGTTTTAGTTAAGGGCTACAGCCAAAATGTGTTTACAAATGCGGTGACGGGGAAAATTTCTCGTCTGCCGGAAAAATATTTTTCAAAATTGGAAAAAGCTATGATTGAGGAGATGGCGCAACAAAATGGCAATTCTTGAAGGATTAGTGGTCGCGGCGGCAACGATTATAGTTGTCGGTACAGTCGGCGTGGGAATTTTTTTGAACATACGCGGCAAGGAAAAAGTTGTACCGCGTCTTAACCAACGGACGCCGTTTAAAGTCGAATATCGCGACGCAAAATCCATTACACTTTCTACGACGATAGAATTTTTTAACGAAGGCAAGCAAAGCGCAATGATTGTTGACGCAATTTGTAAGCCGCAACTTCCTTTTGAACAGTACGACGGAATGAGCGTTCGCGGAAAAGCTGAACGTGAAGGCGTCCCGCGTGAAGATGATTATTTTGAAGCGTTAGTGTTGGAACATCAGCAGGGCGTAAATCTCGTTGCAAAAGTTACGTTGACTGCGCGAAAAGGTATGACGCTTGAAGAGGCAACCGCGCATATGGTAGACTTTCCGATAGAATTTATTTACCGCGAAGTAGGACGCACTCCGATGCACTTTTCGATAGCACGAATTTTTTTAACCGCCGAAGAATTAGCTAAACTTGTCGGCGTAAGATTAATTACTGATTAGAATTGAGGAAAATTTTTATGGCAGTAGGAATAATTCCCGTCAAGACAAGGATTTTGACGCCGAAAGATAATATTGTTGATGTGATTGAAAAGTATACAAAAAATAATGTCGGACCTGATGACGTTGTAACGGTTGCAGAAAGTGTTGTCGCGATAACGCAAGGAAATTTGATTCGTCCCGATGAAATGAAAATCACGTACCTTGCGCGGTTGTGTTGCAGATTTATTCCGGATTATGGAAGTTTGGCGACGCCGCACGGTATGCAAGCCCTTATGCGTAAAGAGGGAGAATGGCGCGTAGCATTTGCGCTTATCGGAGGATTTTTAGGTAAACTTGTCGGGCAACGCGGACTTTTTTATAAATGGGGCGGGCGTCAAGCGGCTTTGATTGATGATGTTACGGGCGATATGCCGCCTTTCGATAAATGCGTTGTTTACGGTCCTGAAGAGCCGGATAAAGTTGTTATGGAAATTAAAAATCGACTTGGCTGTTTTGGCGCAATGATTGCTGACGTAAACGATTTAAAACGCTCGCGAATCGTAGGAGCAACGCCCGGTATGGACGCGCAATTTGCATCTAATTTGCTGATTGATAATCCTTTCGGTAATGCCTCTGAAAAAACACCGATTTGTATTCTGAAAGGTTTCCGTCAAGAACAGGAAAATAGGGCTAAGGGTTAAGGGCTTAGGGTGAAGTTAATGAATTTTTTTAAGACGATATTTTTTTTAATGATGATGACGCTAATTTTTTCGACTACGGCTTGTGCGGCTCCCGTACCTCTGCGCGGGATTGTCGAAGGATTTTACGGAACTCCTTGGACATTTGAAGATCGCGCCGACATTATGAAATTTTGCCGCGAACATAATTTGAACGCTTACATTTACGCGCCGAAAAATGATCCTTATCACCGCGATAAATGGCGTGAGCCTTATCCCGACGCGCAGATTGATGAACTTAAAAAACTTGTCGATACGGCTAAGGCTAACGGCATAAGATTTACATTTGCTATTTCGCCCGGTCTTGACTTGCATTATACGGGCAGTGAAGGCGACAAAGATTTTGACTTACTCCTTAAAAAAATGGAAGCTATGTACCAAATTGGTGTTCGCAGTTTCGCAATTTTCTTTGACGACTTAAAAGACGCTAAAGGCAGGCATCACGAGGACGGCAAACTTCAGGCGGAATTTTTGAACAGTCTGCAGGATACTTTCCACAGGAGACATAAAGATATTGTGCCGTTTATAACCGTACCGACGGAATATTTTTATGAGGATATGGTTGACGGCAATAAAATTAAAAAGTATACGCGGGATTTTGCGGAAAATCTTGATGAAAAAATTGTTGTACTTTACACGGGCGACGGTGTAGTTTGTCAAGGAATTTCTGATGAGCAACTTGATGCCGCCAATAAAATTTATCGTCGTGAGCGCGGCTTAGGCATTTGGTGGAACTATCCTGTAAACGATTATACGTTGAGAAATAACGGCGGGAGAAATTCTAAGTTGGCACTTGGTCCGATTGTAAATCTTCCTAAAAGAAATATGCACGCGATTTATTTTAATCCAATGGGACAAGTTCAAATGTCGAAGATTGCACTTGCGACGGGCGCGGAATATGCCAACGCTCCCGAAATTTACGATCCTCAAAAATCTTGGTCAAAAGCTATCGAAGAACAATTCGGCGACCTTGCTCCGGCTATGAAAATTTTTGCTACACATTCCCAGCATATGAAAAATAATTGGGCGGATTGCGGACCGGATGACGCAAAATATTTCAGTACCGCCGCGAATAGTTTACTTGTGGCAATACGTAAGGGACGCACGGCAGATTTTGAGACTTTGGAAAGTTATATTGAAGGTATGGAGAAAGCAGCCGATACTTTACTTTCACGCTTGCCGGAAAAATATTTGAAAGAGTGCAAACCGCAACTTGAACAGTTTAAAAGAATCGCGCAGGCTGACAGGCTCGCGGTAAATTCTTTGAAAGCTAAAAAGCTTGACCCCAATTTAAAAACTCTCCGCGCAGAAATTGAACGTAATGCACCCAATGCTATTCTTTCCGAATTGTCCGCATTAAAATTTGTTGACGACGTTTTAGCACTTAAGTGGTAAGAATTGACAATGTTTGTATAATAATGCCAACAATAAATGTAATTAACGCGGCATTTCAAGCGTCGTCGTAACCTTGAATTTACCATAACCGTAGGGAACGCGGTAACCAAATAAATTTACCGTAACTTTGAACGTGGACGCACTAATGCCGCAAATGTTTCTTTGCCACTTTCTTTGCGCCAAAGAAAGTAGATTAAAAAAAAAATTAATATCAAAATAAGTTAGTACAATTAATTTTTCATGAAAGGAATTGAAAAATGGAGAATCATAAAAAATACAGCAAAGGTTACTTTATGCCGCCTGAAATCGATTTAGAGTGGGCTAAAAAAGAATATCCCGACCACGCGCCGATTTGGTGTAGCGTTGACTTGCGCGACGGCAATCAGTCATTGATAATTCCGATGAGCCTTGATGAAAAAGTTGAGTTTTATAAAACTCTCGTCAAAGTCGGCTTTAAAGAAATTGAGGTAGGATTTCCCGCCGCGTCTGATACCGAATACGCACTTCTGCGCAAACTCATTGAAGAAAATTTAATCCCAGATGATGTAACCGTACAAGTTTTGACGCAAGCTCGCGAACACATTATCAAAAAAACTTTTGAGGCACTTGAAGGCGCGAAAAATGCTATCGTCCACGTTTACAACTCAACTTCCCTTGCACAACGCGAACAAGTTTTTCGTATGTCGAAAGATGAAATTAAAAAAATTGCGGTTGACGGAGCTAAACTTCTTCTTGAACTCACTGAAAAGGCTAATGCAAATTACCGCTTTGAATATTCGCCCGAAAGTTTCACGGGGACTGAACCTGAATACGCGCTGGAAGTTTGCAACGCCGTTTTGGACGTATGGCAGCCGGTTATCGACCGCAAGCCGATTATAAATATACCTGTTACCGTCGAAATGTCCATGCCGCATATTTACGCAATGCAAGTTGCCTACATAAATAAATATCTCAAATATCGTGACAAAGTCATTTTAAGCCTTCACCCGCATAACGACAGAGGTTGCGGCGTTGCTGATTCGGAACTTGGACTTTTGGCGGGTGCGGACAGAATTGAAGGCACGCTTTTTGGCAACGGCGAACGTACAGGCAACGTGGACATCGTTACGTTGGCTATGAATATGTTTGCATTGGGCGTAGACCCTAAACTTGATTTTACGAATATGCCCGAGCTTGTCGAAATGTACGAGCGGGTTACGCGTATGAGAGTTCACGACCGTCAACCTTATGCGGGGGCACTTGTCTTTACGGCGTTTAGCGGCAGTCATCAAGATGCGATTGCTAAGGGTATGCATTGGCGCGAAGAAAAAAATCCCGATCGTTGGACTGTACCTTACCTTCCGATTGATCCGCATGACGTCGGGCGCGAATATGACGGCGACGTTATCAGAATTAATTCTCAGAGCGGCAAGGGCGGCGTCGGCTTTATTATGGAGCAAAGATACGGTGTCGATATGCCTAAGAAAATGCGTGAAGATTTTGGTTACTGCGTCAAGCGTGTTTCTGATAAAAAGCATAAGGAACTTTTGCCGGACGAAATTTATCAGATTTTCCACGACGAATATATTAACGTTGAAAAACCGTACAAGTTACTTGATTTTCACTTGAAGAAAGAGCCGGGCGGTTTACGTTCAGGTGATGTCGAAATGGAAATTGACGGCGAACACGTGATTTACTCTGCGCGGGGCAACGGCAGACTTGACGCGGTATCAAATGCTTTGCAGAAAAATATCGGCGTGACTTACAAAGATTTAACGTACAATGAACACGCGCTTGAAATTGGGCAAAGTTCTCGCGCCATTGCGTATATCAGCATTACCGGCAATGACGGCAAAGTTACTTGGGGCGTCGGTATGGATACGGACATTATAACAGCGTCGATTCAAGCGTTGGTTAGTGCCATTAATCGCATGGTTAAATCGGCTAATTAAAAATCGGAGGAAGTCATTTTAAATGAAGGTAGTTATTGTCGGGGCAAATTTCAAAAATAAAGGTGCGCAGTCAATGCTTTTTACGACTGTTGCTACAATTCGCCGAAATTACCCTGATGCAAAAATTTTCTTTGCTCACTATAATAAATCTCCTTGTTTGAATGAAAATTTTTTGTTCGATGAAATTTATTATAATAAAACTTTATTCAAAATTTCTTCCAACAAAATTACCGCCTCTCTTCCTTCGGATGTCAAGTGGTGTTCTCCTCAAAAAACACTTCAAACAATACAAAGTGCGGATTTAATTATTGACATAAACGGCTTTGCATTAGGTCAAAAATGGGGCGTAAAATCTTCTTTGGATTATTTGAATAAGATAAAACTTGCGCGGGCGTTTAATGTTCCGATAATTTTAATGCCGCAATCTTTCGGACCTTTTGACTTTGGCGAATCTCAAAAACTTATGGATAAAGAAATATCCGAGACGCTGACTTATCCTCAAAAAATTTTTGCTCGCGAATATGACGGGTTGATTTCACTGCGCAAAAAATATCGCTTAGAAAATGTCTCACTTCACCCTGACCTTGTGCTTTCAAGCTCAAACGTAAAGCTTACTGACATTTTTAAAACTGCACCAAAATTTTCTGTCCCAAAAGTTTTACCTGTTTCTTGTGTCGGCGTGGTACCAAATCTGCGAAGTTTTGATAGAAGCGGCAGAGCTTGGCAAACTCTTCAAGCGTTTTATGAGATAATAAATTTCTTGCTGAAGGAAAATAAGCTGGTATATTTATTTCGCCATTCTATTGAAGATATTACGCCTTGCAGGTGGTTGAAGTCACTTTTCGCCGATGATGAACGCGTTATTTTGTGGGAAAATGATTTTTCCTGTTTTGAGTATGACGAAGTTTGTCGGCAATTTGAATTTCTGATTGTCGGGCGTTTTCATGGAATTGTACACGCCTACCGAAATAATATTCCTTGTCTGCTTATGGGCTGGGCTGTCAAGTATAAGGAACTCGCGCAACTTATGTATCAATCACAATATATTTTTGACCTTGCCGCGCCGGAACTTGATATGCGGGCAATTTTTTCTGCGATTCGCGACATGGAAAATAATCTTGACTTGAATAAAAAAATTTTAAGGGAACGTCTTTTGCAAGTTCAGCAAGGTTGTACGTGTTTTTCATCCGCGCAGGAAATTTTAGATAAAGTTGCAGGGAGGCGGGCATAATGAAAATTTCTTCAGTCGTGAAAAATAATCTTTGTGTATCCTGCGGACTCTGCGCGGGAGTTTGTCCAAAAAAATGTATTTCAAGCTTATTCGACAACGGAAGTTATTTACCGACGATTGATGAAAATTCCTGCGTGAACTGCGGTATTTGTCACAAAATTTGTCCCGGTAAATCTGCCGATTATTCGACGGTCAAGAGTGAAAATATTTTATTCGGCAAGGCGATAAAGTGTTTGGCAGTTCAAACTAAAAATCAACAAATTTTATTTCAATCGGCAAGTGGCGGAGTGATTACCACGCTGATAAAAAATCTTCTGCATGATAAAATTTTTGACGCGGCATTTTTGGTTGACACTTACAACCACGAAAATGAAACTTTCACGAAAATTTACTCTGCCGAATCAGATTTTAAGAATACGCCGAAGAGTCGGTACATAACCGTTAATCAAAGTCACGCCGCCAGATATATGCTTGAAAATCCCGATAAAAAATTGATTCTGGTAGGCACGTCGTGTTTCATTCAAGGGATTTTAAAAATTATCTCGCAGTTCAAACTGAATCGTGAAAATTATTTTTTGGCGGGCTTATTCTGCGATAAAACTATGAACTATAATGTTTGGGCTTATTTCAAAAAGTTTTTGCCTTTGGACAATCTTCACTTCAGAGATAAAACTCCAAATGGTTATCCGGGCGATATTGCGCTGGAAAGTCAAGGGAAAAAATATTTTTTGCCAAGAAAATTTCGCATGAAGGTGAAAGATTTTTTCTGCGTTGAGCGTTGCCTTTATTGTATCGACAAATTGAATCAGTTTGCAGATATTTCTTTCGGCGACAACTACACGGAAACGCCTTTACCCGTGCAGATTAATCGCAAAGCCGGTACAAGCAATGTAATTATTCGCACGGCACTCGGCGCAGAAATTTTTAATCATTATCTGGAGAAATTTTTTATCTGTGAACTTCCTGCGGAGGAAATTTATAAATCTCAACACGTTGACGGAAGGATAAAAAATTTTATTTTCGGCGAATACAAATCAGCACAAGTCGGTTACTCTATTAACAAAGTACCTCCGAAATTTTCATACAGTATTTATGAAAATCCTAAAATGCGCAGGGAATATGAATCGCTTATGATAAAACAAAAAATGGGACACGAAAAATTTTTCCCAAGCGTTGCAGTCGAAATTTGGAAAGTTATTGGTTAAATAAAATTTATCTTCAATTTAAAAGTTTTCGATAAACTTAATGTATTTTAAGGATATTTAAATTTTTGTATCGTAAAATATTTTTCGTAAATCAAAAAAGAAATTTTTTGGGGAGATGTTTTTATGAAATGGAAAAAAATTTTGAGTGTAGCCGTAATGAGCGCGTTTATATTCGGCGTCTCTGCGTCAAGTGTTCAAGTCAATGCGGCATCATCCAACGATATTCAATCCGCGAAAGATAAATATGACAATGCTAAAGATAAAATTGATGATATGAAAAACGGTAATAAAAACGGCGATAATAAACCGCCTGAACCTCCGAAAGATTCAAATGGTAACCCGTTGCCTCCGCCCGATAAGGATAAAAATAAATCCGACAAAAATAATCATCGCAAGCCCCCTAAAGATTCAAACGGTAATGTAATTACGTTGCCTAATCGCGGCGATAATTCCAACGGCGATAATAAACCGCCCGAACCCCCGAAAGATGAAAACGGTAACCCGTTGCCTCCGCCCGATAAAAATAAGGATAAATCTAAACGCGACAAGGCTAAGGATAAATACGACGACGCCAAAAAGAACGTCGATAAGATTAAAAAATAATTTCGACTTAATTAAACTAAAAAGAGCAGGGACAAAATCCCCGCTCGATTTTTTTATTTAGAAAAATTTTATCCAGCTATTCGATTGTCGTACCTTATGCAAATAATCAGTATATTTTGCGCAATTTGATTTGTCCTTACCGAAATGCCTTTTCCCGAAAGAGGATAATCAAATACATAATTATATTGAGCATCTCTTGGACCTTGCCCTTGATAAAATTTCCACTGATTAATATCTTTCAACTGCCCGCTATTATGATCAACTTTTTTAACATCGACGTAGAAAGCAGCATAAAGACGAGAACCGTCGCGCATTTCGTCGTAATCCCCCGTTGGAGTTATCGTGTTAGTATCAACGTAAAAATCCAAACCGCCTGTGTTGCCAGCGTAAACGTCCTGCGCGTTGGCAAAATTATTCTGACTACAGAAAAAAATTATAGCCGCCAAAATAATTACTGAAAAAATTTTTTTCATAAAAATTCCTCCTAAAAATTTTTTTCTATTGTATCAAATAATTTTTAAAATGTATTGTACCGCGAGGTAAGAAATAAAAAAATCTCCGACAAAATATCGGAGATAAAAATTTTTTTATTTATAAATTACAAAACGATATGAGCCATTAAGAAACCTACGCAACAACCGCTGATAACGCCGATAAGTCCGGGTATCATAAAGCTGTGATTCAAAATGTATTTACCAATTCGCGTTGTGCCTGAACGGTCGAAACCGATACAAGCCAAGTCTGAAGGATAAGTCGGCAGGAAAAAGTAACCGTAACACGCGCTGATAAATGACATTAACAGCACGGGGTCCATTCCCGCTTGAAGTCCCAACGGAAATACTATCGCGATTGCCGCCGCTTGTGAGTTTACCAACTTCGACGTTAAAAATGCGATAATTGCAAATGCCCAAGGGGCTTGTGCGACTGCCGCTTTGAGGAAGTCACTCAAAATTGCCATATGCGCCGAAAAATATGTGTTCGCCATCCACGCGACACCGTAAACCGATACCAACGCAACTATACCTGACTTGAAAACTTGACTGTTGCCGACGTCTTTAGCCTTGACTTTGCAGACGAATAAAATTACCGCCGCTACCAATAACATTACCATTTGGATGACAGCCGTCATTGAGATAGCTTTCATTTCGCCCTTAGCGTTGGGGAAGTGCGGCAATAAGTCTGAAAAGTTTCCGAGCAATGCAATGATTAAAATTCCGCAGAAGAAAATATACATTGCGTGAAAGTAGCTGGCGGGTAACACTTGCCCTTGAAGTGATTCGGCGTCACCATAGACGTATTTTTTATTTTCAGGGTCTTTGATGAAGTTTTGAAAATCCTCATCTTTGTCTAAGTCTTTACCGCGTCTGTAGCTCCACAGTGCCGCGAAGAATACGCCTAAACCTGTTGCGGGGATTGATACCGCCAAAATTTGAAGTACAGAATAGTTGTAGCCCGCCGTTGCCATAAAGCCGACTATTGAGACGATTGCGACTGATACCGGCGATGCACATATACCCATTTGCGACGCGACGGAAGACACTGCCATTGGGCGTTCAGGTCTGATACCTTGCTTAATCGCAATGTCATAAATAATCGGAAACATTGTATAGACGACGTGTCCCGTGCCGCATAACACCGTTAAAAACCATGTGGTCATCGGTGCTAAAATTGTTACGTGTTTGGGATTGTTCCTCAAAAATTTTTCCGCGTACTGTAACATTACCGTTAAGCCGCCTGAAGTTTGCAAAAATCCCGCGCAGGTTACTACTGCCAAAATTGTAAGCATTACGTCGATTGGCGGAGAACCGGGCTTGTAGTGAAATACGAATGTAAAAATTACAAGTCCAATGCCGCTTATGACGGCGAGCCCGATTCCTCCATGTCGTACGCCGACAATTAAACACGCCAGCAGGACAAGAAATCCGATAGCCATTTCCATAAAACTCACCCTTCCTAAAAAAATTTTTTTAACGTCAATGCTATTCTAGATTTTCGGTACATTTCCTTTCAAAAAATTTTTGCGCAAAAAAAAATTGTGACAATCAATTTCAGACTGTCGCAATTTCATTCTTAATTAAGCCGCTCGCGCATTGATGTGAAAATTTTTAACATCGTACATTTATCAGCGTCAAAAATAATAAAAATTTTTTATTTTAAATTATTCCTTAAATTTTCCTCAATGATTGATTGACTACAATAAATTAATTTTTTAAAAACATCAACGGCTGATTGTAAGTCATCAAAATTTTCCGGAATGTCTTTGATTATGGTAATAATTTTATCGTTCCCAAGAAATCCAAATCCCTTTAAATTTACGTTAGTTACAAACCGCCTGATAATGTCTGTATTCGCGAATCTGCCCTCGCAATTCAGCGCAATCAAAATCCATCTGCCCATAAATTGTATCGTGTAATAAAGTTCAGGCGTCGCCTTATTCGGTATGGACAGAAAAGTAAAGTCGTCATTACAGCGTATCGGCAAATTTTTTAAATCAGTGACGTTTATCCTAAAAGATATGCCGATAAGTTTTTCCAAGAAAAATTTTCTTAAAGATTTTTTCAGCTTATTAATTTCGTCCCGCGCAGATTTAACGGGATGATAAAGTTTATTGTCGGGCGTCAAAAAAATTCTGTTGTCATTGAGATGAATATTTTTAAAGTGAATGTTGGGCTCATCTAAATTCTTACAAGAAAATCCATTGTTCATTAATTCCGTCGGCACAAAAAGTTCACAGAAAACCCAATCGCCTTTATAATTATAAATCTTCGCATGCTCTAACCTTCGCTTATAAAGAAAATCTACCGCCCGTGCAGAAAGTCTAACTACTGGAAAAAATCCTCCGTAAATTGCATAATTTTTATAAATCCAATCCAAATTAAACTCCCAGCGCGATTCGCCCGCCTTTTGTCCAAGTGAAAATTTTTCAATCAGTAAATCGCAATCATTACCTTCAAATTTTTTCAAAAATCCCTCGTAAGTCGGCGAATTACAAAAAACATCGTATTCAATCTGCCAATAATATTCATAGTCGGGAAAAAATTTTCGCACGTAATAAAATCTGCAGTCGCCATTGTACCACACAACACTTGCAAAATCTTTTTTACCGTTTTCGGCGAAGTATGGCAAATTCATTTCGTCATGCAACTTTGAATCAAAGAAAAAACATTTCACGTTGACGCCATAAAAATTTTTATCTTCAATACGATTTTTAAAATTGCACTTGTAAGCGTTATTGTCAATCGCCAAAATCGCGTCGACATTTGGCGTATCGCGCATTTTTTTATATTCTGAAATAACATTTTCATCTACAAAGTGAGTGCTTAAAATCAGCAAAGTTTTATTCAAAATTTTCACCTCAACTAAAAAATCTCCATGAAAAATTCTTCACGGAGATTTTACAATATTATTTTGAATCGGTAAAGTTTAAGCCTTCACAACTTTTTTTTCTTTAATGCGAGCCGCCTTGCCGGTAAGTTTGCGCAGATAATAAAGTTTAGCGCGACGAACAGCACCGCGACGGACGACTTGGATTTTATCAATACGCGGAGAATGTACAGGAAACATTCTCTCGACGCCGATGCCGTAGGAAATTCTGCGGACGGTAAACATTTCGCGGACACCAGTGCCTTGACGACCGATTACTACGCCTTCAAAAACCTGAATACGTTCGCGGTTACCTTCGACGATTTTTGCATGAACTTTAACCGTATCGCCGGGTCCGAATTGCGGAATATCCTTTTTCAACTGTTCCTTTTCAAGAATTTCAATGATATTCATAAAAATTTTCCTCCTTTGCGCTCATGGAAATTTCCAGCGGAGCGTTGCAATAACTTGAAAAGTTTACCACATTTAAATTTTGTCGTCAATCTTTCTTCAAGGGATTTCATAAATTTTAGTGGCTGTTGGTAAAATGAAAAAATCTTTGTAATATCGCGGCAACTCCTCGATTTTTCTGTAACCTTGAAACTGCCGTAATGTGTCAAACGCGCTATCACCTGTTTTTACTATAACGTACTCGCGAAAATCGCTGTTGCCGCCTATGTTTTCTTTGCTACTTTCTTTGCGCCAAAGAAAGTAGATTTACTTAAAAAAATTTTACAAATTTCAATTTTACCAACAAGCCATAATAAATTTATAAGTTGACAAAAAAAAAACTAGTGTTTAAACTTTATTGTTAAAATTTTTAGTAGCAAATAAATGAAGGTGATTTTTTATGAGAAATGAAAAAATTAGAAACTTAGCAATCATCGCTCACGTAGATCACGGCAAAACAAGTTTGGTTGATTGTATGTTACGTCAAAGTCATATTTTCCGCGAAAATGAACAAGTTGCCGAACGCGTTATGGATTCAAACGATTTGGAACGTGAACGCGGAATTACAATTCTTTCCAAAAATACCGCAATTTTTTATAAAGGCGTAAAAATTAATATTATCGATACGCCCGGACATTCCGATTTTTCAGGCGAAGTTGAACGTGTTTTGAATATGGCGGACGGAGTTTTACTTTTAGTTGACGCTTTTGAAGGAGTTATGTCTCAAACTCGCTACGTTTTAAGAAAAGCTCTCGAACATAAATTAAAACCTATCGTAGTCATAAATAAAATTGACAGACCCGACGCTCGCGTTGATGAAGTTAATGACGAAATTTTAGAATTATTTATGGAACTCGGCGCGGACGATGAACAATTAGATTTTCCCGTAATTTATACTTCAGCTAAACTCGGAATTGCTAAAAAATCTGTTGACGATAATTCAAAAGATTTAAAACCGCTCCTCGATACAATTTTATCTGAAATTCCTGCTCCCGAAGGCGAAATTGATAAACCTCTTCAAATGGTCGTAACAACTCTTGAGGCTAACGAATATGTAGGAAAATTATCTATCGGCAGGATTCATCGCGGAAAAATTAAATCTGGTGAAGTCGTTGCAATTTTAAGCGAACATGAAACTAAAAAATCTAAAATCGGAAAAATTTTTACTTACGACGGCTTAAATCGCGTTGAAATTAATGAAGCAGAAATGGGAGAAATTATTGCAATTACAGGTCTCGGAGATATTTCAATCGGCGATACAATTTCTGATTTTGAAAATCCTGAAGCATTGCCCGCAATTCGCGTCGATGAACCAACTTTAAGCGTAACTTTCGGAGTTAATACAAGTCCGTTTGCAGGAAAAGAAGGTCAATTTGTTACAAGTCGGCATATTCGCGACAGACTTTTTAAAGAAGCTCAAACTAATGTTGCTCTTCGCGTTGAAGAAACTGATTCCGCAGATATTTTTAAAGTCAGCGGACGCGGTGAACTTCATCTTTCAATTTTAATCGAAACTATGCGCCGCGAAGGTTACGAAATGCAAATCGGTAAGCCTGAAGTTGTTTACAAAATTATTGACGGAAAAAAACTTGAACCGATTGAAAATTTAACAGTCGAAGTCCCGCAAGAATTTTTGGGAACTGTTATGGAAATTTTGGGCAGAAGAAAAGCTGAAATGAAAGATATGTCCGAAATTTCGGGTTATATGCGCGTAAATTTTTTAATTCCTGCTCGCGGTTTAATCGGTTTTCGTTCGGAACTTTTGACGAGTACGAAGGGAAACGGAATTATGCATCATTTTTTCCATAATTACGAGCCTTACAAAGGTGATATTTCCGGAAGAAATCGCGGAAGTTTGGTTGCATTTGAAGAAGGTACGACTACCGGCTACGGAATTTTTAATTTGCAAGACAGAGGCATTATGTTTATCGAACCGAATCAAAAAGTTTATGAAGGTATGATTGTCGGCGAAAATTCTCGCGAAGTTGATATTGATATAAATCCTTGCAAACAAAAACATTTGACAAATACGCGCACTTCTTCTTCAGATGAAGCAATTAGACTTGTTCCGCCAAAAATTATGAGTTTGGAGCAGGCTCTTGAATATATTAACGACGATGAACTTGTTGAAGTCACGCCGAAAAGTATTCGCCTTCGCAAAGCTGTTCTCGACCGTACAACTAGAGGACGTGCCGCTAAAAATGCGCGTAAATCTTAAAAATTTTTAAATTCCAATTTTCCGTCGGCAATAAATTTTGTCGGCGTTTTTTAATTTTCAAAAAATTTTTTAACTAACTATTGATAAATAGAAAATTTTTCGATTATAATGTTAAGGAGTTTAATATAAATTTTTGGTTGTTGTTCGATTTTTTGTAAGGAGGAATTTTTATGAAAAAATTTATTTCGGAGGTTGTTACTCCGCAACTCAATCATCATAAAATTGTTAAGTCCGCTAAACAGTTTAGTTTTGATATTCAGCATTTCAGCATTACTAACCAAACTCATAATACGGTTGTCTCTGGAACTGATGTTGGCGATTACATTTACAATCAAAGTAATTCATCCACTATTAACGTTCTGGGCGGAAACGATACTATTTATAATGGTTTCAGCAGTAATTATGGAAAAAATGTCCTAATCAACGGCGGGGACGGTAGCGATTACATTTGGAACAGCCACAACATCTCTAACGTAACAATAGTCGGCGGTTCTGGTAACGATACGATTATAAACGAAAGTTATAATTCGGATGGCAATGTTTATGTGTATAACGACGGCGACGGCAACGACATTTTAATTGGTATGAAATCGAATGACAGCCTGATAATTGACGGTACTCGTAAAAAATCACGCGTGATAATGACGGAGATATTTTTCTTGATACCGAAAGCGGAATGCTCATTCTGAAGGATTACATTTTAGTAAATCACTCCGCCGACTCCGTGATAACAGGAACTTCTTATGTTGATTCAATTTATAATAACGGTTCACAAGTTACGATAAACAGCGGCGCGGGTAACGATTCGATTAACAATTCAGGCGCAAACGTAGTGATAAATGGCGGTGCAGGCGAAGATACCGTTTACAATGAAGGTTCAAATGCCACGATAAACGGCGGAGACGGTAACGATGACATTGAAAATCATTACAGTTATAATGAAGAAGCAAAAGTAAAATTAAACGGCGGAACAGGCGACGATACTATTTACAGTAATAGCGCAAAAGTAACTATGAGCGGCGGCGAAGGCAATGATATTATTTACAATGGTCGTGACGGGTGGTCTGACGGTGGTAACAACGTATCAATAAGCGGTGGAGCGGGTAACGACACAATTTATAACTGGGGACCTGCCTCCAACGTAACGATAACAGGCGATGCCGGTGACGATTACATTAACAGTCATGGAATAAACGTGACGATAAGTGGCGGTGACGGTAATGATACCGTTGATGTTTGTCGAAACGACGTATCTATAAGCGGCGGGGCTGGCACGGATTCAATTTACAGTACAGGTTTAAACGTAACAATCAGCGGCGGTACAGGTAATGACATTATTCAAAATGATAGTTCAGATGAATATACTTTCAACGTCTATCAGTATAACAACGGCGACGGCGACGACCTTATTATTGGCATGAAGTACGGCGACAAACTGCAAATCAGCGGCACGACTTACAGCACGACTAAGAGCGGCGATGACATAATTGTTACGGCAGGTTCAGGAAAAATTACGTTACAAGGCGCGGCAACTTTGTCGGCAGTCAGGATTCAAACTGTAGCCGGTAGCGGTAGCAATACAACTCCTGCCGATACAACTCCTGCCGATACCACCCCTGCTGATACAACTCCTGCTGATACTACACCTTCAGATTTAATTACAGGTACGGCAAAGGCTGATTCCATAGTTAATTCAACTTCCAACGTAACAATTTCTGCATTGGCGGGAAATGATACCGTTAAAAATTCCGGCGATGAAGTTTCCATAAGCGGCGGGGCAGGTAATGACAAAATTTCTCTCAGTTCCTCCGCGCAGGATGTCACCATTAACGGCGGCGCAGGGGCTGATACGATTTACACTAACGGCAACGGTAATTTAATTCAATATGCAAGTGGAGACGGTAAAGACGTTATTGTTGGATTTAAAGAAAATGATTCGATTCAAATAACTTCAGGAACAATCAGCAAATCGGTACAAAGCGGTGCAAATGTTTTGGTTACCGTAGGTTCGGGGACTTCCAACGTTATCACGATTAAAAATATTTTGCTTAGTAATCTCAGCATTGAAGAAGGAGTTATTACCTATATTGATGTTCCTGAACCTGATTATCCTATGTCATTAACGGCGAGCGCAGATAAAGTTACAATCAGTGATGATGAGGCAACGGTTTATGCGTTGGCAGGAAATGATACCGTTATTGCAAGCGGTAACGACGGACAGTTTGACGGCGGCGCGGGCAATGACCGTATCAGCTTAGGTTCAAACTCTGAAAATAACACGTTAATCGGCGGTAAAGGCAACGATTCCATTTACACAAACGGCAAAAGTAACTTAATCAAGTATGCAAGCGGCGACGGCAAAGATACAATAATTGGATTCGCTGATGACGATTCAATTCAAATTACGTCAGGAAATATAAGCAAGTCTGTACAAAGCGGCGCAAATGTTTTGGTTACAGTCGGTTCGGGAACTTCCAATGTTATCACCATTAAAGACGTTAAATTAAAAGACCTCGCCATTGACGACAAAGTTATTACTAAGTCAAATTGGATACCGATAAGTTTAACGGCAAGCGCAGATAAATATGAAAACGCTCTCGATAATGCGACGATTTACGCCATTGCAGGAAATGATACGATAACAAATTCTGCCCATTACGTTATTATTGACGGCGGAACCGGTAATGATAAAATTGTAAATACAGGCAATGTGGTTACGCTTGAAGGCGGAGCCGGTAACGATACAATTTTATCTAATGGCGATACCGCAATTTTAACGGGCGGCGCAGGTACGGATAAAATTTCGCTTGGCAGTGATGCGGGTAATGTGACAATCAAAGGCGGAGCTGGTAACGATACCGTTTACACCAACGGTTCAAATAACCTCATTCAATACGCGAGCGGCGAAGGTAAAGACGTAGTTATTGGCTTTAAAGACAGCGACTCAATTCAAATAACGTCGGGAAGTATCAGGACTTCAGCAAAGAGTGGCACTTCAGATTTAATTTTCTACGTCGGTTCGGGAACTACAAATTCCGTACTGATTAAAAACGGCACAAAGATGAATTTGCAGGTAGCGGACAACGTGATTACGTCGCTGGAAGGTCCTGTACCGATTACGCTTACTTCAGGCGCAGATAAATACACCAACACTTCAGCTGATGAAACAATTTATGCGGTAGCAGGTAATGATACTGTTATCAATACGGCAAATAACGCGTTGCTTGACGGCGGCACAGGTAACGATAAGATTAGCTTAAATGCAGACTCCGGAAATAATACGTTGGTCGGCGGTAAAGGCAACGATACTCTTTACACTAACGGCAACGGCAATTTAATTCAATATGCAAGTGGAGACGGCAAAGACAGCATTGTTGGATTTAGCGGCGATGATTCTATCCAAATCACAGCGGGCACAATCAGCAAATCAGTCAAGAGCGGTAGCAATATGATATTCGGAGTTGGTACAGGTTCAATCACAATTAAAGACGGCGCGAATATGAAATTGCAAATTGATGACGACGTTATTTCGTTGATGGAAGGACCTGTACCGATAACCCTCACAACGACTAAGTACACTAATGACAGTGAAGAGGCTACGATTTACGGCACGTCCAAAAATGAAACCGTTACGAACAGCGGCAATTCTTCGTACATTAATCTTGGTAGCGGTAATGATAAAGCTATAAATACCGCAGACGAAGTAACTTTGTTGGGCGGCGCAGGCAATGATACGATTATTTCAAATGGCGATACTGCGTTGATAAACGGCGGCGCAGGTGCAGACAGAATATCACTTGGAGGAGATGCCGAACACGTAACGGTAATTGGCGGAACGGGTAATGATTCGATACTTGGCAACGGAAATTCTGTGCTGTATCAATACACAAGCGGAGACGGTACGGATACAATATCGGGATTCAGCAAGGGCGATTCGATTCAAGTTTTGTCAGGAAATATTACTTCGCTGAAGAGCGGAATAAATATGACATTTACGGTTGGCACGGGCAAGATAATTCTGCGTGATGTCGGCGATGAGAAATTTAAGATTGAAGATAATGTCATAACCATAAAAGACGGCTCAATACGAATTGACGGCACTGGATACGCAGATAATCTTAAAAATACAATTACTGGCGCAATGATTCAAGCATTGGCAGGAAATGATACGGTTACAAATTCAGGAAACAGCACTACGATTTATGGCGGCGCAGGTAATGACAGAATTATAAATACGGGCAATGAAGTTTACGTAATCGGCGATGCAGGCAACGATACTATAACTTCAAACGGTGATACAGCCTCCATAAACGGCGGAGCTGGTGCAGATAAAATTTCACTTGGAAGTAATGCCGTTGACGTTACAATTAACGGCGGAGCCGGCAACGATACCATTTACACCAACGGCGAAGGTAATTTGATACAATATGCAAGCGGCGGCGGTAAAGACACAATCATTGGATTTAGCGGTAATGATTCAATTCAAATTACGTCGGGAACAATCAGCAAGTCTGTACAAAGCGGCGTAAATGTTTTGGTTACTGTAGGTTCCGGAACTGCCAACGTTATTACGATTAAAAATACAAAACTTTCCAATATTGAGATTGAAGACAACGTGATAACTTCTACCAGCTCAGGTTCGGAACTTTTAGCGGAAGATTATTGGTTTGAAGAAAATAATTTGATTGAAGACGGATTAAACATTGAATCGGTTACAAATATCACTGCGAATAATTATTCGATTAGCGAAAATGTGACTACTACAAACTTTGATTCTCTTACGCAGAATGATACACTTTCGACGGTGTTTGTTTATTCAAAATAAAAAATATTTGACTTTTTAAAGTCATAAAGTTTTAACAGTTGCGGCGTAACCTGCGCGGCTACTTTTTTTATCGATTAATTTTAATTTTCAAAAATAATTTTTCCCATAAAAAAATCCTCCAAACTCGGAGGATAAAATTTTTTTTTTACGCTAAATATTTTTTTGCAACCGCTAACATCAATTTTATTCTGTTCAGCTGATTTACTTCAGAACTTCCCGCATCGCAATCAATCGCTACAATATTTACTTTTTCGTAAGTTTCTCGCAAATTGTGCATTACGCCTTTTCCTGTTATGTGATTCGGCAAACATCCGAATGGTTGAAGGCAAATTATATTTTCAACTCCTTCTTCAATTAATTTCACCATTTCGCCCGTTAAAAACCAACCTTCGCCTGCCATATTTCCTATTGAAACGTGCCGCGACGCTAAATTTGCAATTTCTTTTATCGAATACGGTGCGCGAAAATGTTTTGAACTTTTTAACGCATTTTTCATCGGTTTCCTAAAAAATTCTATCAACTGTATAAAAATTTCCGCAAACAATTTATCCGTATAATTTCCGCCTAAAAGTTTTCTTCGCGATATTGCATCGTATGCCGTATAAAGGAAAAAATCTACAAATTCAGGCATAATTACTTCCGCGCCTTCATTTTCTAAAATTTTTTCCAAATAATTATTCGCGACAGGATGATATTTTACTAAAATTTCGCCCACAATCCCAACTTTCGGCAATTCTAAATTTTCATCAATTTTTATCGCGTCAAATTCCTCAACAATTTTATAAATATTTCTTCTGAACGTTAAAAAATTTCCGCTGACTAAATCATTTTTCGCAATATACATCCAATTTTCAAAAAGTTTTTCTGTTTCTCCGTGAAAAATTTCATAAGGTTTCATTCTATTTTTAACATTCATCAACAAATCGCCGTAAACCGAAGCCTTAATCGCGTCCATTAAACAATTTTTATCCAAAATAAATTCGTCAGTCTCATCAGGCAATCCGTAACACGCAAAAACAGGAATTTTTTCAAAACCTGCAAATTTTAACGCGCGACGCAAAACCGAAATATAATTCGTCGCACGACACGCGCCGCAAGTTTGAAATAAAATTACCGAACAATTTTGCGGATCAACTTCATTATTTTTCAAAGCGGAAATAATTTGCCCAATCACGACGATTGCGGGGTAACACATATCATTATTTACGTAACGCAACCCCAAATCAATCGCTTTTTTGTCGGGAAGTTGCGGAATAAAAATGTTGTAACCGTATTTTTGCAAAACTTTTTGAATTAAATCGAAATGAATCGGAGCCATTTGCGGAGCCAAAATAGTATGATTTTTTTTGCAAATTTTGGTAAAACGCGGACGCGGAGGAATTTCCAAAGATTTATAAGGAATTTTAATTTTTTTCTTCAAAGCGGCGAGAAGTGAACGCAAACGAATTTTAGCCGCGCCCAAATTAGAAACTTCATCAAGTTTAATCATCGTGTAAATTTTGCCGTGATTTTCCAAAATTTCCTTAACTTGGTCGGTCGTCAACGCGTCGAGTCCGCAACCAAAACTGCTTAATTGAATCAGCGTAATATTTTCATTTTCAGCGGCAAAATGCGCGGCGTGATAAAGTCTTGCGTGATAACTCCACTGATTGACGACGGAAATATTTTTTTCTTTAATGGGCAGATGATCAATCGAGTCTTCGGAAATAATCGGCAAATTGTAAGATTGAATCATTTCAGAAATTCCATGATTAATTTCGGGGTCAATGTGATAAGGTCTTCCGACCAATAAAATTGCATTTTCGCCGGTTTTTTTGATTCTTTGCAAAATTTTTTCGCCAAAATTGCGGACATCGCGACGAAAATTTTCCAATTCAGCCTCAGCTTTATCAACTGCGTTTGAAATTTCATTTTTAGAAATATTTTCGGAAAAAAATTCTTCAGCGAGACGAATTTTTAATTTTTTCATATCGTGGACGGGCAAAAAAGGTTGAATAAATTTAATATTTTTTTCGCGTAAAATATCCATATTTCCACGAATATTTTCAGGATAACTTGCGACAATGGGACAATTATAAAAATTATCGGAGCGAGTATCGAAATTATACGGTTCGCAAGGATAAAAAATTTTTTTAATTCCGCGTTCGATTAAATTCATAATGTGACCGTGCGCCAATTTTGCGGGATAACAAAGAGAATCGCTTGGAATAGTGGACATACCTTTACAAAAAATTTCCGCGCCGGACTTATCGGAAAGTTCAACGCGGTAGCCCAATTCTGTAAAAAAAGTGTGCCAAAACGGAAAATCTTCATAAAAATTTAAAACTCTTGGGATTCCGATAATTCCGCGTTTAGCTTGAGAAATTTCGAGAGATTTATAATCAAAAACTCTTTTATATTTGTAAGCGTAAGCGTTGGGAATTTCATCAGAACTTTTTTTAGAATTTTTATTAAAAATCGCGCCTTTTTCGCAACGATTACCGGTACAATATTTTTCGCCGTTAGAAAAAATTTGCATAGTCAAACGGCAATTATTTTCACATTTTCCGCAACGAAAAGATTTAGTTTCAAAAGAAAAATTTTCCAATTCATCGGGCGAAAGTAAGGAAGATTTTTTATTTTTTGATTCTAAATCATAATTTTTCATTGCTAAAAGTGCTGCGCCGTAAGCACCCATTAAACCTGAAATATCTGGGCGAATAACATTTTTTCCTAAAATTTCTTCGATTGAACGTAAAACCGCGTCGTTATAAAAAGTTCCGCCTTGAACGACAATATTTTCTCCTAAATCGTCAACATTTTTTAATTGCAAAACTTTAAAAAGAGCATTTTTTATAACGGAAAGAGCAATTCCGGCAGAAATATCATTCACGGACGCGCCGTCTTTTTGAGCTTGTTTAACTTTCGAGTTCATGAAAACAGTGCAACGCGTCCCCAAATCGACGGGATTTTTAGAAATTAGAGCTTTTTTAGCAAAATCATCGACAGAAATATTTAAACCTTGAGCGAAATTTTGAATAAAACTGCCGCAACCAGCC